>Ga0316231_1001642_pt1 | contig 23904 bp, 27 predicted proteins | sample TBH18027metaG_FD_206002 | JGI IMG/M metagenome (GOLD analysis project Ga0316231, IMG submission 206002) | Freshwater microbial communities from Trout Bog Lake, Wisconsin, USA - TBH18027 | ecosystem: Environmental > Aquatic > Freshwater > Lake > Hypolimnion/Profundal zone | place: USA: Wisconsin... | reverse complement strand
AGACGAACTAGAGCCTCAAGCTTATGACCTGGGAGAGTTATTGCCCGCACCAGCTGCAATCACTGTAGATGTACTCCCACAGCCAGCCATTCAGACTGAAAGCGCAGAAGAATTCATCAATCGGGTGTTGAACCCTGGAGCTGCGGATTCGAGCCCCGAGAACAATAACAAGCCTAATGAAGAAGCCTCTGGCGACATCAAGTCAAAGCGTGGCTGCGAACGGATTCAAAAGATCATCAATGAAAAGCGAGATCTAGAAAAGCAGGTTGAGGATTTACAAGTTACTGTGGTGAGCTTGCAAGATGCCATACGTAAATATGAGATCGAGAGTCAATTTGTTGATAACACTATGGCGCTCACTACCAAGCAGAAGAAACCTGCTGAGCTAGTGTCAGAGGCTAAGCATCAGATCATCAAATACTTAAACTCTCGAGAAGATGAGGTTGATCATTCAGCTAAGGCTCAATGCTTTTACAAGTATCTGACCGATCCGTTTTACATGCAGGTGTTTGTGCAAACTAATAAACCAGAGCAATGGCAATCTACGATTGAATCCATCTACGACTCAATAGGGATGCCAGAGCCTAGCTTCGCCAACACAAAGATCACGCCACTGCAGACGCTTCAGCCTATTCGGGCGCGAACCTCAACCTTAGGTGCGCCACTAGCTAGTTCTGAAAACCCGATGGACCGTATCGCCCAGCATCTAGGTAATATGGGGATATAGATAGGTCTGAATTACATGCCACTCAAAATCAGTGGCATGTAGACAGAAATGTCTTTAGACACCATAAGCACCTCATTTTGTCTACAAAACAGCAGATATAGCCCTTTTTCGTCTACAACTTAGCTTATATCGTGAGGATCAAGCAATTGATGCTGTGAGGGGTTATCTGTAAATGCGTTGCAAGCCTTCATTTTTTCCCAAAGATTCGGGAAGTTCGAATAATCAAATCCAGCGGTCCAACGCCATGCACGAGTCATGGATCGAATGAAAGGATCAGGATCATTATTTTGAGACAGCGCTTTTAATGGCAGTAAATATTCCTCACGATAAGCTGTGGGAATAATGATGCGAGAAGCGGAATGTTGAGTTAGGTAGGCATTCATCGTTAGGCGCGCAGTTCGGCCGTTACCATCCATAAATGGGTGTACTTCAGTAACTACAAACATCGCCATCAGTGCGCGCGCAAATGGATCTTCCAGTAAAGCGATGCGCTTGAATCCTTCCCGCAAAGTGCCTTTAACAAGCTCGGGGTGAACAAAAATAGTATTTCCTGCTTGGTTACTTTGCTCTTTCCATTCACCTGGATTTTTATCTGGGCGACTAGAGAGTATTTGGAGGTTACATTGCAAAAGCCACGCTAAGAAATCATCTTCATCTTTTGGGGGCTTAGAGCGAAAGGGCTGCTCCATGATTGCTTTAAAGGTACCAAGTACATCATGTGAATCTTCATTTCGCTTTGGAATGATTTTCCCATCGAAAATAATCTCGGAGGCCTCTTCGACGGTGAATGTAGTGCCTTCAATGTAGTTCGAAAAGTACGATTCAAAGAATGCAAAATTAAATGCACTTTTGCCAGTCTTCGCCGGATCTTGAATGATTGAAAAAGGCTTTCTTAGAGCAGAAAATAAAGTTTCGAAGATCTCAATACGATCAGGATCATAAGGCTTACCAGCTGCGCGCGCTAATGCATCAGCTGCCCTTAAAGAGCGAGCCTTACCAGTTTGCATTAAGGCGGAAACAATCGTGTTCAGTGTTTTAAATTGAACCTCTAGACCCAATTCAGGGGCAATCGCTTTAGCGTCATCACGCAGTGCATTGAGCTTATGTTCACCACGTATGGTGCACAGCTTACTTAAATAAGACTCAACCCATGGGCGACCCATAGTGCGAAGATCTGAGCCTTTGCGGCTATAGAGGTTCTCCAGTAAACGCCTAGCCTCCGAGGATATAAAGAGTTTTCCATACGGGGTATCGTTTAGCGAATCTTTATGCGATTGGACTGCAGCAGGACCTGGCAAGATATTGAGAGTCAGCCCTGGAAATGCTATTTGACGTGCTCTATTGCCAGATACCAAAAATATATTTCCACTATCATCTGGTTTGCAAAGATGAGCAGAGCGGTAAGCTACTACAGAGCCTGGATAAAGATATTCGGTAATCTGCCGCCAATTTGGCCGAATGATTTGTTCGAGCGGACTTGAGAGATCGCTGGTGTAAATGCCACGATAAATTTGACGCAAACGCCCAGACCTAGCCAAGCGGGAAATTCTCTGGGCGTTAGTTTTGTCTTCTCTCGAACTAAAAAGCAAGAGGGGCAGCTGGTCAACAGAAGTGCTCATAGGGCCTCAATTTATCCATTAATGTCAACAACTATGCATATATTATAGTTTATTGTCAACAAAAGTGCGTATAGAATCAAAATAACCCTATTTTTAGGTATAAAGATAAGGCTATTTCAAAGCCTTTGCATCGCTTACTAGTTGATATATCTGATTGTGCCTGTGAAGGATTTCAAAGAAAAGCCTCAAGGTATTGAGAGCATCAAAATCTGCTCTATGTGGACTGCCTTCAAATTGAAGTTTAAAAGAACCCAGGCCTGAGGATAGACCGCCACTGGGTTTTTTGCCCATGGCAAGCATGTGCAGGCTATACCAAGTTTTGACATCGATCCAGCGACGACCAAAATGGGGAAAGCTGATGCCTCGATCTTTAAATTCGGCTTTCAGTTCAAGTGAATCGCCACCGCCCCAGGTAATGGGATTAACAAAGCAATTGCGCTTAGTAATAATTTCACCAATTTCTTTAGCTGCTTGTTCATGTGGAACTGCATAGTCAGAAATATCCTGATTGCAAATGCCTGTCAATTGGGTGATGAACTCAAAAATAGGCTCTTTAGGATCTAAGAACCATTTATACGTAGATAGGGATTGATTGACATAGTCATGGTAATTGCCAACGGCTATGCCGACCTGAATGATCTTTGGATTTACTGTGGAATTATCTTGGGCATTATTGAGTTCTAAATCAAGCGAGAAATAACACTGCTCTTTATCCATGAAACCTCTTCATTGTTTGTTTAGATGAATGAGCAATGTAGAGGTCGAGCCTCAAGGAGTCAAACAAAATAAATCACCATATGACTATCAATGAATTGCTGAGAAGGTTATTCTGTCAAGGGCACCCCAAAGGGGTGGCTTGCGCACCCTTGACGGCCGCAGGCAAAAAAACGCTCTTTTATGCCCAAGGTGGCGCAATTACACATTGGGCATAAAGATAACTCGCGAATAATAAAAACCCCAGAAATATCCAAACATCACAACAAGTACCCCAATAATCAATTCATGTAGTGAGAGCTAATCACTCAAGCTACTGCTTCAAACCATCGCGTAAAAGCTAGAGTCGCACCTGGTAGCGTAGCATTGGATGGATTCACGCTCCATCACCAGGTATTGAAGTCACCAATTTCTTAAATAACTATTGATGGGGTGGCCTATGCCAATTTCAAATACAGACTTGCAAGAGTTAGCTAAGGTTTCCTTAGATGAGTACTTGCGGAATCTACCAGTCGACCAAATCGCGGTAGAGCGACCTTTCCTTAAAAAACTGATGGAAGGACGAAAGAGCCTACTAGGGGCCAAGCAGAACGTAGTGGAGAACATCCGCAAAGAGTATGGCAGCAACTTTAGCTGGGCCTTTGGGGAAGAGACCGTCAAGTTCAATAAACGCAATACGACTGAGCAGGCCTCATTCCCATGGCGTAGAGCAGTAGATGGTCTTTATATCGACTATGACCGACTGTTTAGCAACGGCATCAAAGTACGTGAGGGTGGGGCGCGAGGATTCCAATTAGAGTACAACGAGCGCGTACAGCTGATCAATCTCTTGGATGAGCAATTAGAAGTCCTGCGAGAGGGCTTTCTCAATAAGCTGGACTTAGAGTTACACCGCGACGGCTCGCACGGCGCCGATGCAGTAGTTGGCCTAGATAGCCTAGTCAGCCTAGCGCCTGATGCGGGCACAGTGGGTGGCATCGATCGAGCCAAAGCGAGTTACTGGCGTAACTACGCTGTTAAAGACATTGCCTCAACTACGGCAGGTAACTTGGTAGGAGAGATGGAGACTGCATGGCGTCAATGCATTAAGCATGGCGGTAGTCCAGATTTCATCATCGCAGGCGGCAAGTTCATTGATACCTATCGCAAGCAAGTAACTGTGACCCATATCGCTGGATCTGGTGAGACCAAGTACATCGATGCCGGCGTAGGTGCTGGAGTAAACACGGGTCTAGCCTTCAAGGGGGTGGAGATCATATGGGACCCGCAATTTGATGAACTTGATGCCATGGCTAATAGAACAGTGGAGTGGAGTAAGCGCTGCTATTTCCTTAACACACGCTTTATGAAACTACGTGATGATGACTTAGACATCGTTGCCCCCATTCGTCCGCACGACACGCTCGCTATGTACGCCATGGTGAACTTACGTTGTGCTTTATCCATCTCACGCGCAAGTGCCCATGCGGTATTGGCGATTCAATAAGGAAAAGCAAATGAATACAAAAGAACTCATTCATAGTGACTTCCAAATCAAGGAGGTGGAGGCAGTAGTGCGCAGGGATGCGTTTACTACTATCCATGTGCATGTACCCCCTTATGAGACCAATATCCTTCGAAATCTCTTCGGGCGAGAGAACGTTACGGTGTTCGAGCGCCCATCAAAGACCACCATTACTCCAGAACAAGAGTACGACCGTCTCTGCGCTAAGTATGGTCATGAAGTAGTGGCCAAAGTCTTTGGCGAAGATGATGGTGATCGTCTGATGCAGATCGTAGAGGGTTTGATGAAAGAAGGTCAGCTCACAGCGCAAGAGAAGGCATTAGAAGGAACTCTTGAGCAAGAGCCACCAGAAACCAAGGGAATCAAGAAACGCTAGCAGAAGGGAAGACCACTACTAGCGGCTGGTGTTTAGGTGCGGCTGCGGGTGTTGAAGTAACCATGGTGTGTGGGCGCACGTAACTGCGCCCCACTACCAACACCAAAGAAAACCCTAGGCGGTAGTGGGGTGGAAGACTTCCATACTTATTTATACCTTCGAGCATCAAGAAAATAACTAGTGACATGCTTCCAATCATCACCTCTCTAGTGCAAACCTTGGCCGTCAATGGCCTAGGCTTACTTGCGGGCGCAGTCCAAGCCAAAGGCAAGGAATTTATTGAGAGCAAGATTGGGGCGCGTATTCCTGACAACCCCAGTCACGAAGATCTCATTAAGCTCAAGCAGCTAGAAGTAGAGCAAGAGCAATTACTTCTGCAATACACCCTTAAGCAAAAAGAACTTGAGATAGAGGAATCCAAGCTTCTTGCCGAGATGCATCGAGCTTCTCAAGAAAATGCCACACAGCGTTGGCAATCCGACATGGGTAGCGATTCCAAGTTATCAAAGAACATCCGCCCAGGAACATTGGTTTATATCCTCACCGCCTATCTCTTGTTTGCGTTACTTTCAGCAATGGGAATTGATATTAATGAAGCCTATGTAAAGCTTTTGGGTGAGTGGGGGCAGCTAGTGATGCTGGCTTACTTTGGCGGCAGGTCAGTGGAGAAGATCTTTGAGATGCGTATGCATGCCCAAAATAGAAAAGAAGATTAATGAACAGCCTAGTGGCAGAGCAAGCTGCATTTCTAATTGATGTCAGTCGTCTCATTCGGTATGCAACAGCAGAAGGGTGGGAGATTACAGGTGGCGAGCTATGGCGTACACCAGAACAGCAGGAGATCTATTTCAAGAGTGGAAGATCAAAGACTATGAGCAGTAACCACCTAAGACGCTGCGCTATTGATCTGAACTTCTTTAGGAATCGGAAGTTGGTTTGGGATAAAGAACTTATTCGCACAGTCGGCGAGTACTGGGAAAGCTTAAGCCCCAAGAACAGGTGGGGCGGTAATTTTAAGGGGTTTGTGGATGTGCCGCATTTTGAGAGAGTGGCTTAGAATTGGCTTAAGCTACTCCATTCCGATGCATATGGGATATTGGAGAAATCTTCATCAAGCTTCCTTTCTTGATCAAACTGGGTGCTGGCCGATTTCGAATGAACTGCCTTTGAAGCTGATATTAAAACTAGGGAGAAACTATGAATTGGTTGCCTGGCTGGGGTTCCATAGAAAATACTGAATGGTGGAGTAGTTTCTACTTTTGGCTTGGAATAGCATGTATGGTGGGAACATTATTTTCATCAGTTCTTAACTACGCATATAGCTCCCACAAAGATGGTTTGATTGCTACGGCGCAGGCTAAAGAAGTTAATAATCTTAATATGCAGCTTGAAGAGACAAGTCGGCAGATTTTAGCAGACCATAGCCCTAAAAATAAAATTAAAAATCTCTTTAATTCTATTGACCCAAACATATTGCGCGAGATCGATAATGGTAGGGTTGAGCTTGTTGTTCGCATGCAGCCCGGTGATATTGCATCTTTGGAAAAATTACTTGTAGAGCCTGGTGGAGAAAATATGATTGCAATTTTGGGTCGAAATCAAAAGATGCTTAATAGCTCCATTAGTAATGGATCGCTTGGTCCTCAAGGACCCGTCCCAGAGCAGCAACCAATTATGTTGAGAGTACTGCCATCATTTAATGCAATCAGTCAATAGAATCTATTAGGTGGAGAGGCGGCTTTGTCCTAGAAGCAGAAAGTGTGTAGGAGTCGATGATTATCACAAATCGGTCAGAAGCAGGCCGCTAAAATATAAATTTTCCCCATTCACTCATTAATTTAGAGCGCTTCTCCAGCTGATCCTGCCTCCTATAAGCAGCCTCAGACTTATTCTTAATGGTATGGGCCAAAGCAAGCTCTACTGTTTCATTTGGATAGTCGGTAGTTTCTGCAGCCCAATCCCTAAATGTGGATCTAAATCCGTGGGGAACATATTGAGCATACGCAGGCATTCTCTTCATGATTGCAATTAGAGACATGTTCGACATATTCTCTTTGTTGTAACGCTTGCTCGGAAATAAAGATTCATTTACGCGATGTTTAGAGAGGTATTCACATATCTCTAAAGCTCGAGAATTCAGTGGCACGCGATGAGCTTTACCTGCTTTCATTCTCTCGGCGGGAATGGTCCAGACCTTATTTGCAATATCAAACTCATCCCATTTGGCATTGAGCACTTCGCCAGTCCGCGTGGCTGTAAGAATTAAGAACTCAAGGGCAAGTACAGAGAAACCACTCTTTGTTCTCAGTTCTCTCATAAACTCAGACATTTGCTGGAACGGCAGGGCAGGATGGTGACTCTTCTTCTGAATCTTGTTGGCTTTAGGTAAGAGGTGGGCAAGAGCCCCTTTAAGGCGCGCAGGATTATCCCCCTTGATGTATTCATGAGCTTTGCACCAGTCAAGAATTACCTCAATTCGTTGACGCACACGGGTTGCAGTTTCAGTGCGGACATTCCAAAAGGGGCCCTCAACTTCACCAGACTTCCTCTTGATTTCTTGCTCAAGAAGCTTGGCTATATGGCCGGTATTAATTTGATCAACTTGCATCTTCCCAATTTTTGGATTAACGAAAGTCGCTATCGTGTTTACCCATTGATCAGCGTGCTTCGCATTCTTCCATTCTGATCTTTTGGCTGCAATGCAACGCTCTGCAGCAATTGAGAAGGTAATTCCATCCTCCATGGTGGCCATGGCTTCAGACCGAACCCTATTGCGCTGATCGATCGGATCAACGCCATCTAGAATTAATTTACGAAGCTCAAGTGTTTTACGTCTGGCATCAGCAAGTGAGCGGACCTCAAGTGGGCCCAAACCCATGTCTCTGCGTTTGAATGAGGTGGGGCTGGTATAGCGAAAAATCCAACTTCTCATGATTTTATTTACCCCTAGCATCACCTGAAGGTATAGCCCTCTGGATTCTGAGTCGTGGTAAAAACCGGGTTCAGAGAGATTGGCAATACGACGTGCTGTAAAGCTAAATTTATCAGCCATTCGGCATCCCAAACTCAAGCAAAAATCACCCCTTTTGAACCCATCTTTAATCAATATATTTTATTGAATCTCAATGGGTTACATGGGGGTGTGGTTTCATAGAAGCCATGTCAATGATGGGTCTAATGATGGAGTTTGAACCCTCCTTTGTACCCACCAGGCAGAAAAAAATTAGATTAAATAGATTAAAAAGTTAACCTTTTGTTGGTTATTCGGCAGTCGAACTCTCTAAGGCTCTAACGATGATTTTTTTCCCGTTTTTCACCCATCAGCAAGACATAGTCTCAGGTGGATTTAGGTGGTTTAGTCGGGAGTAGGGTTACCCTTTAAAGCCATACAATTCAAAGGTTTATGGATAATAGTAGACTTCATTGGAGGGGCAAAATCTAGACACCTCTTCCGCCAACGATGTATATAGATCAAGTCCTAAGGGGCTTTTTTTATTTCTACATACCCAAAAACATACCTATTCATCAAACCTTTCTCTAGTTAGAGGTAGGTTCTCCAGCTTATCCTTTGGCGCAACTGTGGCTGTTCTTCTATGGCGTTCCTCATCAACAGAGGCAGCTTCAAAATCTCGCACCCTCTGAAGTTCTAACTCCTTAGACTCAGCTAGCTTTGATGCAGGCATGACCGTGCCATGCTTTATGAGGCGTTCTAGCTGAAATTGCTTAAAGGTCTGAGTCTTTACCTTGCCAGCATACTCAACATCGCCTAGACCTTGTTTATCTTTGCTCATATCTAATATGCTAACCCCACCCACCCGGTACACGCCCAAAATAGGCAAACGCTACCTTCTATACCCCATCACTGTTTTGTAACCATATTACAAATTTTCTGTAAAGCATGTCAAAGATTTGACTCTAGGCTAAAGGCCTGCGGCAGCTAGTAAGTCTGAAGTCTTTATTTTGAGAGTTTTGGCTATTTTGGTGAGGTTCATGATGGCTACGTTGTGCTCGCCTCTCTCGATCCCACCCATATAACTACGGTCAATGCCAATTTCGTTTGCTAATGCCTCTTGGGATAGTCCGCTCCCCTGCCTAAATACCCTAATGGCCTTGCCTAGGGCGATAAGTTGCTTGGAGCCGCTGTAGGTTGGAGAAGGTTTTGCCATAGACAGGATATTTGTCTATTGACGGATTTAAAACCACGGGAGATCATACCCAAATAGTTAAAAATCTGTACATACGGAGATGGCACATTGTTCTCAAAATTTCATGTAGCAATATTTGCATCGCTTTTAGTGCTTTCGTGGAATGCGTGTGCAGAATGGGTTGAAATTGCTTCTTCGGCCAATAGAGCTTTTTCAATGTTCTATGACACTACCTCCATAAGTAAAAAAGGTGAGCTAGCAACGATCAAGATACTTAAAAACTTTAAAGAGCCAAGAAATTCGGTTGATCCTGATAGGCCATATAAATTTTTATCTCAAAGCAGTACGCAACAAATTAATTGCGCTACACATAAATATAGACAATTAGAAATAAGTATGTGGTCTGAAAAAAATGCCTCGGGAAAAATGGAACAGTTGCATGATTATTCAAAAAAACTCGATTGGGGACAGCGAGTTAGCGATGGCTCTATAGAAAGCCTAGTGATTTCAGAAGCTTGTAATTAGTTAGGGCTTTTGCCATTAGCAATATTTGCACTGAAGAAGCATTGGAAATCAATAAATATGGGGGTATGTGATGTCTTGGCTAATTTTTATAGCGGTAATTTATTTGTTGGTTGGATTTTTAAAAGCGGGCGCTCACGTGAATTCTGGAAAGATTGGAACTTCTGGGCCATGGGCAACCTTTATTGCGGTGCTGCTTCTTTGGCCATTTATATGACTATGTTAGGTTTCTTGAAAAATAAGACAGTTGGCTTGGCTACCGATGACTTAGATAAGTGCATTGACTACTTAACTTATGGTATTCCAAAAGAAAGTAAAGAAGATAGCAGCGCGCAAATTATCAATACGATCAGAACTTATATTAGTGATATTGCGGATGAACGGATATCACTTGAGTCTGTAAGTAAACATTTTCGAAATTTGAAAACAAACTACTGTCTTCAAAATAATTTGCAGGATCATAGGGATACAGACTATGCGTGTTATTACATATTAAGCGCATTTTTTTTGTATGTATCAACATCAAACTTAGAGCACTCAAAAAGCGGTATTAACAAAATATTGAACATGTGCGATGATAATGTTGAATTAATTCTTAGGGACGAAGTTAGATCTATAACTGAATCTTTAAGAGAGGGATTTGAGTTAAATGTTGATAAGACCAAAAAAGTTGCTGAGTCTGTGCATACTGGGTTTGACAATGAGGCTTATCCAGGGTCAATTGCTGCTGTGGAACCAAGGGTAAATGAGTCAGTCAGAGATGGAAATATTGTGTGTCCAAAATGTCATTGGCAAGATCTTCCTGAAGACTTTCTAAAAAGTGATGCTGGGAATCAATTTAGAAAGTGCCCAGCATGCTCAAATAACTTTCAAGTGTTGGATGGCTCTATGGGGTATGAAAAAACTGTATTTTGCCCACAGTGCAACAGATCTGGCGGAGAAAAAGCATTTTTTCCGAGTAGTGCTGGAAAAAATTTTAAAAAATGTCCCGACTGCAACATGACAATTCAGATAAGGTCATAACTTGACTAGAATTTCTTCATACAAACTTTATGAGTGCTCCAAATGCGGACAGGGTCATATTGACCCAATTTATGACCTGATTGATTTCAGAAGTCCACCTCCGCCAAATAAAAAGGAGTCTGATTCTCTGGTATGTCAGAGGTGTGCCGCTCAAATGCTGTTAAGCGAATTTACTTATATTGGTGTTAAAGAAAAGCCTAGAAGAAATTACAGCATGTGGGAGTCGATAGTTCGAAAGTTAAAAGGTATTAAATTTGAGCCTAGTCCCGTTGATTTATACCCATTTTTAAGTAGCAAGCCTTTTGATCCAGCTTCCGAGGCAGAAGCATTTACAAAATACGGGATGAAGCCAGAGCAATTTCCAACTTGGTTTGGGGAGTTAGCCAGCCTGAGGTAACTTTTGGTCTATTGAGGTTTGCTAGAAAGTAGGCTGCGGGATTAAGCCATCTCATCGGTCATCTGGCGGTTTTACTAGCGCAATATAGATTTTTAACCACTATGGCTGATATTGAGCTTATACCAGCCGTTCGCAATAGCCTATTTTGAGGTTCTTGACGGGCAGAAAACGGCCATTAAGCGACACTCACCTAGGGCTACACCCACGATATTGTTAAATATAGTCAATTCTATCTTTGATTTACATCAAACTAAGCTATAGTCTGTCCAACAGACCTTCGAGCTGACTTGGCATCCTGCCAAACCTACCGCCCCAGATTTCGAACTTAGTTCAATCCATAGGGGCATCAGATGAAATTCAAACTCTTAGTAGCTACTTCCTTTTTTATTCCCGCTCTGGTGATGGCTGAAGTTACTGTAAAAGCTACTCCAAGTGGCGGCGAATCGGTTAACTATATTCCCTCTGCCTCCGTTAGAACTGGTGAAACTCCTTCTGGAGCTAGCTATAAAAGAACCACTAAAGCTGCTGTGGGAGTTTCTACTACACAAGTACAGGGAGCAAACGGTGGTTCATACGAAAAAACCTCAACAGCCCCTGGAGTTTCTACTACACAAGTACAGGGAGCGGACGGTGGTTCATACGAAAAAACCTCAACAGACCTAGATGCAAAGTATCAAAGTGGCCTAAGTGAGTGCAATGGAACGTCAGCAGGTTGTATGGAAAAGCAAGCTCCTACCGCTGGTGTGATCATGTTCACTAATAAACCCGTAACCATAGATAAAACTGTCAATGGGAATACGGCGCAACAGACCATTACCGGTTCTCAAGGTAATGAAATTACCGCCTCTGAATCCAGAACATCAACTTCCACACAAACTACGACCGATGTGACCATCACCAACACCAAAAATAGTGCCACGACCTCTGCAGAAAGAGTGAGCACAGTCACCCCTGTTTACACTGATATTGTAATGATGGACTGTAACGCTAATGGAAGTGATTGCGTATGGGTTGAGACGCCGATTCAGACGGGATCTTCCGTCCAAAATACAGTAACCATTCAGCGCAATTCAAACACAATATCGGCGGTGGGAACTGGTGCCACTGCTGAATCCCCAACGGGTACCATTACTATTAATAAAAATGGGAAGACAGTTACAAGAGCCCTCCAGTAAAGCTAATTCCCAATATTTATTTCACAGATATCAGCATGTATAAAACAGTTACTCGACTTTCAGTTTTGCTACTAATAGGCTCGCTCTCCTTTGGGCAGGCTTATGCCGAAAGCTTAAAATACAGCCCTATACCTTTAGATAAGTATCTAGAGATTGTTAAACAAAATAACGCCTTAATAGGTAGCAGTCAGTTGGATGTGGAGACGGCGACTGCCAATAAAGAGTCTAAGGCTTTATATAATTTTCAACCTAGCATTAGCTACTCTAGAGGCTCTTGGTATCCCCAAGTTCCTTATGCGCCTTATATCTCGCCACAATCGAGCACCTATAGCTTTAACTTTAATGTTGAAGGCTGGGGAAAGCGGAGCGCTAGAGCAGATTTAGCACAATCTCAAATAGCTTCTAGCGCTACTCAATTACAAACGACCACCACCAATTTAGAAACAGTCGCTATCAATGGTTATATTGATACCTTGCGCCTCTCTCTGATGGTGCAATCTTATGGCAATGCGCTCAATAAATTAACCCCCATCAAAGCAGACCCCAAATTAGCTGATTCAGTTCGCTTCTTAAAGTACTACCAAAACGCCAGTGAAAAGGACTTAATGTTCTCCGCTTTAAATTTACTGAACTACTCTGGCGATGCTTTAAAAGATTTACCGTATCCCAAAGGTAACCTCAATTTCCCCATGCAAAACTTCAATATTGAGGGATTGGTTGAGCAGGGGCAAAAACGTCGGATGGATGTAATCGTTTTACAGGCTGCCATTGATGTAGCCGAGAAAAACGTGACCTTGACTAATCAGAATCGTAATGTGGATTTGTCACCCTACATCTCCCAGACTAGAACACCTCAATACAACGATGGTGGAATAACCTACACCTCGCAAAATGCCATCTCTGCTGGAGTGTCAATTCCGATCCCGATTGCCAATTATTTACAAACTGCGGATATTGTTCAGGCAGCCAATCAAAAGCTGCAGTCTGAGATGCAGTTGCGAGATTTAAAAGTGCAAATTAAGGTGCAAGTACTACAAGCATTTTTGCAATACAGCGCAGCCAAAGATGCTTTAGTTCAAGCCCAATCAGCCTATGAGGCAGTTATTAAGAGCCCTAATAAAGACCCAGTACAAGCAGTGATGGATGCGAGGGATAAGGAGGGTGCTTTGCTAGATGCTAAAACGAACCACCTTAAGGCAGTCGTTTACCTATGGCGCCAAAGCGGAAACTATTCTGTGCCAACCTTATGAAACAAGCCTTTCTCAGCTTTTATCTTTTGGTGCTTTGCATGCTGGCAGTAGCCCATCCTGCATTGCCAGTTGTGCCAGCGGGAACCAATATTGCTGAATACAACTCCCGAAACGGTACGGTCTTAAATCAACGCAATACACAATCACAAAATACTATTGGTGCTACTCGGAACCAAAATGCTATTCAGAATGTAGGGTCACATCAAGCATGGGTTTTACAAAACAATATGCTGTTAAATAACGCTAAACAGAATGCTAATACGGTGGCCGGTTTGTTGGCTTCTAATAGTCCAGTAAGCACCCAAGGCACATTGCCAGCCGCTGCACCATCTCCGATTAGTCAGTTTGAGTCATTGGTTCTTCCTAAGTCTTATGAGAGCAGTATTAAAGGCTTGATATTTATTAAGCCCCCACCTATTCCAGAATTAACAGCATCCGAGTTGGGTTTTTAATGCAGCATCTTTGTTTAGAAGCAATTACCTAGAGAGAAAATCATGAAAACAGCAATCCTACTTGCAGCATGTTTAATACCAACATTAGCAATAGCAGAAGTCACAGTAAACACAACACCTAAAGGTGGACAGTCTGCTACTTATACTCCTTCAACCACTAAAGGTACGACTGCTTCTGGAACCAAGTACGAGAGGACTACGACTGCCCCTGGAGTTTCTAGTACAACAGTACAAGGGGTAAATGGAAGTCTCGAGAAGACTACGACTGCCCCTGGAGTTTCAACGCTTGAAGTGCAGGGTGTAAATGGAGCCACCGTATCAAGAGAACAGAGCGGCGCCGGGAATAGCACTCTTCAAGTCGAAGGTACGAATGGATATATGGTTGATAGGTATGTGGAAGATGGAAATAAATATACCTATGTTGATACTCCAAAATATGACACATCAAGAACTAGTGCAACTGATGGTGCAAAAAGTGCCGATATCCAAAACGGGGGTACGGGTGTTGCCATAACCCGTGGTGATGGGCAGCCCACTACAGTTTATATAATGCGCACCGGAGAAGATGTGACAACCTTGACCGGAGTTAAATCTACTACCGCGGTTGGCAATACTGAGGTGACCGTTACAAAAGCAAATCAACAGACCGGTGCTCAAGAGGGGCAGAAAACCTTTGTCATAGTAACGCCAACTATTCCCCCTAAATGAAGCTATCTAAAGGATTAACCATGAAGAAATTACTCATACTTATAGGTCTTTTAATACCAACATTAGCAATGGCTAGTGCTGGTGGAGTATTCAGAATTATTGCTAATGACGGCAAATCAGATAGAGCCGTAATGGCTTCTAAGCTTCTAAATACACAAGTAAAAGATGTGGCTGTCGCAAGAAAAATGTCAGGAAATAGCTTGGAATTAGAAGAGGCTAAAAAGGCAACTTTGAATAGCCCAACAATTGATGACGCTATAGCTACCATTAAGAATAAGGCAGTTGAGAAAGGCTATGCACCGGACACTATTTCAGTAACAAGAAATAGTAAAGATGGTAGTGCAACAGTAACCAATTCTGCTACTGGAGCATCCTATACCTTGGTTCCAGTTAAGACTGTAGATGTTACGAATACAACAACTGGGGCATCTGACACACTAGTTATGCCTACTATTCCCAAGTGAAATCAAGACGACCATGAAAAAATTACTCGCACTATCAGCAGTCTTGCTATCAACATTAGCAAATGGAGAACCCTCAGTCAGACCCAGTGGAGATGCTGTAAAAAATGATAGTCAGATTCCACCAGCAAATTGGGGGAATGGTGGGAATGTTGCAATTCAGAATACTAGAACTGGTACGAATATACGTGGAGATGCATCAGTTAAGACTCAGTCAACCCTCAATCCTGTATTCATTCCGCCGCCGGGCTACCCCGTTAATGAAAGTAATCTAGAAGCCATACAACAGGCTCGATTCTATAAAGAAATGAATGGCCCTCCTGCGGTTAGCTCTCCAGTACTACCAGCTAAATAAGGTATGCCATTGCTACTTTCTTAAATACATCAAGTCAGCCATCTACTGGAAGAGTTAGTTTCCTTGATGGAATTAGGGGTATGGCAGCTGTCATGGTTTTACTAGAGCATGTCATAAAAGATTTCTTAGCATCGGTTCAGCCTGTCCAATACGATTCCAGATGGCTCACCTTTGTAACTGAGGGACATTTTGCAGTAGCCATATTCTTTGTTTTGTCAGGATATGTTCTGAGTCTGAGTCAAGTTAATTCCACCAAAAATCTATTTCATTTATTCATATCGAGATACTGCCGTTTAGCCTTACCCATCTTGGTTACCTGCACCATTACTTATTTTTTATTAGTCTCTGGATTGTTCTATATTGCGGGAACTTACTACCAGTTCACCCCTACGATTATGGGACTGCTGAAATTCTCATTGTTTGATGTATTTTTTAACTACGACAGTCCGCTGACTTATAGCCCAGCACTTTGGACAATGTCTGCTGAACTATTGGGTTCTTATGCTCTTTATGGCTTGCTTAGGTGTTTACGAGGGCAGTTTCGCTATGACATTCTAGTTTCGATAGTGGTTGCTTTTGCATTGCTATTCTTTAAGCCTTACATTGCTTGCTTTATCTTTGGTTATTTGATTGCCGAGCTCAATCTTAGATATTTAGGAGTAAGTAGCAGGATTATCCCTATCACTTCATTGCTGGCATTTATCTCTGTAGTTGGAGTTGTAAGCATGAGCCAAGACTTAGATGACTGGCTCAAATGCCTATTGGCTTCAGTATTGATTGTTTCTGTAAGCTATTCACCTTTGCTGAAAAAGGCATTTACCAATTCAGTGATGCTATTTTTAGGAAAAATATCTTTTGCTTTGTACTTAATCCAATTTACAGTGATTGGAACATTATCGGCTTACATTACCTTTCAATTTAGAGCTCATGAGTTTGTTGATCTCACTGCAGCAAATATAAATTTGGCTATAACCATAGTGGTCTGTATCCTTTTCGGGTATTTATTAACCCCCTTAGACATCTATAGCATAGGGATTTCTAAGAGGATTGGGGTCTTGAGCATCTCAAGGCTGATGGGGCACTAGGCTGCAAAGCGACCGCCCGCTATGGGTCGGATTGAGACTCTTGGCTGTTTGGGCTAAATAGTCTCTAGTCGGCCAGTAAGCGACATCTGTTGCCATTAGTGACCACGTGTAATCTGGCTAAGAGTGTATTTGGGGCTCTTCCAAAATTTAATGAAAATTAAAAATCCCTAGGATTGCCCATATCCGTATTTATTTATGATTGAATAAGCGTTAACTCTTGGACTGACTACGGTATTCCAAGTGCTGAAGAGTTTATTGCGCAAGGTTATGTTGTTGCTGCAACTGACTATCAAAGCTTAGGCGGTGGTGGAGGTGGGGGCAGATCCGGTGGTGGTGGGGGTGGGAGCACCTGCGGCGGTGGCGGTGGCTCCATTTCGTAACCCTGTTTTCTGCTGTTCACTAGTGGAGTTGGAGTTGGCTTTGGCGGAATTAGTTTTGAATTGGATCCGATTGAATTGATGTATGCATCCCCGGATTGAGTTGGATTTATTGGAGTAGAAGAGTTGTGTTGCTCCTGACCAACTAGAGCTGTTGGCAATGTTGGTCTTATTGACTTCGGCTCGGGAATTGTTGTTGAGCCCACGCCTTCTAGCCTGGGCTCTAAAGGTTTTGGTTGAGAAAAAACAGCAGTTGGCAGTAATAAAACTTTAAGTAGTATCAGTAGCTTTGGTAGTTTCAATGGATGCGCCTAGGGGGTAAGGGTTGAACTGTTAGCCGATCGTATTGATGGGGGCTTGACTGTCTTTGTTTCCGTAATCATGATACCTTAGGGCGCCTATTGCTAAGGAATGTCCCTCTAAAGAACCTTCAATCCATGGCTACCAGCGATAACCGCAACAACAATCATTCGGAATCGGAATTGCCTCCTGTATGCCAGATATTTATGAAATAGAGAATATAAACCGCAATATTGAACCCTTGTGGCTTGAGTGGGTAAATCTCAATCTAATGAGTTCATGTGATCCATTAGAAATGATGAAAATGATGCTCGAATCTGGTCAGTGGAGCTATGACGACGCCGCTCAAATTCTTGATAGTCAGTTAGCTCAATTAAATTTGGACGTAAATTGGCGTTTAAAGCAGCCGCACATCAATGCGCAAAATAGAATTTTTATCGACGATAGGGATATCAGCGTCTCTGCAAGGCTATCGAGCCCAGAGGCGGTGCTGTTTGAAAATGTTTTATCTGACGAGGAATGCGATCTACTTATAGAGATGGCATTAAATAAGGGCTTATCCCGTTCCCTTGTACTTGGTAATATAGATGGTAACTCAATTGAGCATGACGGCAGAACCAGTACAAGCATCTTTTTCCAGCGGTCAGAAAATCCCCTTATATGTTCTATAGAAAGACGATTAAGTTATCTCACGAACTGGCCTACTTCTAAGGGGGAGGGGCTACAGATTGTCTGTTATGTGGAGGGCCAGCAATATGCTCCGCATTTTGATTGGTTTAATCCCGACGCTCCTTCTGCAAAAAAAACGCTTGCTCGTGGAGGGCAGCGTTTAAGTACAACAGTCATTTATCTTAAACGCCCAAATCTTGGTGGTGCCACTGCATTTAAGGGTATTGAGTTAACCCCAAAAAAAGGTGGGGCTATCTTTTTTAAAAATGTCACAAGGGCTGGTACATTGGATCAAGATTCACGGCATTCGGGTGATCCTGTACGAGAGGGTCTAAAAATAGTTGCTACATATTGGCAAAGAGAGCGTGAATTTATCTGACGAAAAAGACTTGTTACTGGATTTACTTTCCCAATCCCATTGGTCCGCTTTGGGTCGGGTAGAGTCTTTGAAGCCTAGTTCAGGTGAGGGGCGGTTACACAGCGAGAAGCAGTCAGTCAAATGCAGGCTTAGCTAGCATGCGTTAGGGGTGCTTTTTGTATAGCCCAGTTATCACCGTCCTTTTGTTCATTTTCTGGGGTTGATTCCTAGGCTGATGGCCAGTTCGTTTAATTCAGCAAACTTCTTTTTTCTTTCTGTGACCGCAGCCTTTGTATAGACCCCATTTTTTGTATTTGCCTTGCGAATCTTATCTTTGCCTTCTTGAGTCTTGGGTCCTGTACTAGCACCGCCATGCCATTTGCAGCGAGATGATTTGCTGGTGTTAAGGGCTGGGTGCCTGCACTGTTGTCTTGTACGTGAGCTAACCCCCACACATCTTCGGCATTTAATTCTTCCGCCTGCAGTTATCACCATAAGTTCTGGGCTAGTTATTTGACATTTTTTTGAACGGCGTTGGGGGCCTACTGTTGTAGTGTTTTGGTCTAGATTTGAATTAGTCATAGTCGAGATTAAATTAATTCATAAATGCACCCCTGATGGGTGCTTATTTATATATAGGGCCTGCCCGGAAGGACCCCAATAAAAACAGGGGCTTAGAAAAGGCAAAGGCATGCCCGTGCCTGCCCGGATAAAACCAAAAGCTTGATATTTCAAGCGTTCCAGACGTTTTGCTTGCCCTTTTATTTGCCCGTTGCCTTTATGAGTTTGTCAGCTTCTTCCCACTTTCAGTTACGGTCATCGCACCTCGGTTAGGTATTGTGATGAACCCCTCCTGTTTAAGTTGCTCGAGCCTTTTCAGCAATTCTTTCTCTGCTAGGCCAAACTTCTTTTTGACGCCACCATATAACTCTTTAAATTGGGTTTTAGATAGATTGCAGCCCTCAATCTCCTTAAGTAGGTCGTTTTGTTGGTGGTCTTTTGCCACCACATCAAACAATTCTAAGGACCCATCATCGCGTCTTGCAAGAACCATAGGCTCTGCCGGCTTTCCGTAGTTTGATTTGACTGACTGCAACGTAAGTAGCTGCGGAAGGCCCAATGGATTGCCATATGACTTTCGTATCTCAGGCTCCAAGAGGGCATTTAATTGAAAGACCAGTCGAACTCCATCAATAAAAGCGCTTGAACCCCGAGCATTGTTTTGGTTTCCGCCGGTCCCAGCCCCCTTATTAACATGGTGAAGCGCTAGTACGCAGGTATTTAGTTGGTCGCGTATTTGCTGCAAGGCCTGCACAAATCTAGTAGCATCTGCCGCTAAGTTTTCCTCGCCACCTCGAAACCGGGCAACTGGATCAACGATCACCAAACCAATATTTGGACCTACTTCTTTGATGATTTGGTCGCAGATCATGCTCGGAACTTGCGTAATATCAACCTCGCCCTTACTTGTTCTTTCTGTAAACAATTCAAAAGAGTCGGCAAGGTCGATAAAATGTAAGTTTTGATTAATTAGCTCAACTTGTTGAGGCGATAGTCCCGCTACAGCTTTGTGGAGTCGCCGTTGCAGTTCAGGGGTGTCATCCTCGCCGCTAATAAAAACCACTTTAGCTGGATATTTGGGTACATATCTCTCAAATAAAGCGGTTCCAGAAGCGACGCTAACGGCTGTGTGCATTGCAAGATAGGATTTACCAGTTCCACCAGCCGCAATAATTGCAGCCACAATTTTGCTTGGTAGAAAGTTTTCGATTACCCATTCTCGCCGAGGCGGTAGTGTTGCCAACAGATTGCCGGCAGGTATGAGGTCAAAGGTTCTGCTAGGCTGATATAGGAGAACATTATCTTGAATAAGGTGATCTGGGTTCTTGCTTACGTGTGTTTTCCATATGCTGTTATGTGTTCTCTCTACTTCAGCAATAGGCAATGGCGGTTTGAGGCTTTTATTCCAATCCATGACCGTAGAATAAGTTTCATGCCTAGAAGCGCCATTTTTAATAAGACTGCCAATCAGCGAGGCAAGATTCTTATTGCGTGAACCTTCAGAAATACCGCCTTGTATTAGAGCTGCTATCGGTAGGTTGTAGGCCCCAAGCAAGTTTAAGCCGTGACCTCTTGTGGCAGGGGTCTTGAATTGCCTTGGATTGATAGGATTACCCATTAGAACGCAGCACTGAGCATTTTCTGATCTCTCTGGTGGGTAGCTAAACCAGTAGTAGGCGCGAGATATATCCTTGCATGCCGTATCGACAATAGACGCTAATTCTGGGTTAAAAAAAAGAAAGTTATCGCGCACCTCCGAAAAATCACAAGCTGCAATTTCTTTTTTTAGGTGAATTACAAGCCTATACCTGGGAGCATCTTTCGTATGCGACCACGTTGTATGTAGGACTCCAAAATAGTCGCTAGTTAAAGCAACTATGTCCTCAAAGGTATACCCCTTTGGTTCATCAATATCAAATACTAGCGCTGACACTGTTTCAATATTCTGATTTGCTCTTTTTCCGTCTGGGCCTAGCTTATATGGGCCTACTAGAAAAGTATCTTTTTGATTCGATTCAATTGGGGTACTTAGCTGCTTGGTGATGCTGCGCAGTGATTTGTGTGCCTGGTTGGCTTGAATACTTTTAATATTATTAAAAAGTGCAAAGTCGCTTTTAATGTTTAGATTTTCTTGAATTAGTGGGTTCATATTACTTCGCCTCATTGTTTAATGTAGAGGCTAGTTTCTCCAACCTATGGATTAGAGTTGCAGCGTGTTGTTTACTGATCCATGGGGGACAATCATCCATAAAGAAACTGCCGTCAACATTATTGTTTGGGCCTTGAAAAAGGTGATAGTGAGGTTTGATAAGCTCAAGTTCTTCCGAACCAAACAGCATGCACGAGTAGCTGCAATATACAACTCGGTCGAAGGTTTTTATACCCAGTGGCTTATAGTCACGATTGAGGAATATATATTTCTCGGGGACTTCCGTTTCATGAACAACGTATGGAATAAAGGGGCGTAGTGCGTATACAGCCTGTCTAGAAAAGCGCTCCGCTTCTATATGCCCGGTAAGACCGGCAGCATACTTCAGGCTGGATATCGCCGATATAAGCTGTTGCACATGAAATGGCAACGAGTCAATATTTCTCCCTAGGGTATTTGTAAATTGCTTTGTTTTTGTTAGCATTGTGTGAGCCTCTTTATTTAGTTGAACCTTAGTGGAGCTGGTTAGAGCTAGATTTGGGTTGCTGCCCTGTCTAGCTCGTTTTATTTTTGGGTTCATGTTTGAGGCCCATAGTTCAACGGATCTTGTTCCCATTGAATTAAGTCACTATTTTTCCAAGCGGTTATACCTGCCGATAATTTGCGAGGTTTCGGAAAAGTGCCATCTTTTGCCTTACGCCAAACTGTGGCTGGTGATAAGCCATACTTACTACACACTGATTTGATTCGGCTATAGCTGGTTTCGATCTGGCCTGGAGTGCCAGCCTCTTTCTTAACCTTTTTTAAATTTTCCATTTTTAATCATCCTTAACTTGGCGCATTCGATTGAATGCCGTCCCATAAGAGTGATTGAACCTGAATTTACAGAAGTTGTAGAGTGACTGAAATAGCCGGTTTAAGGTAAGTATCGCCTTTAGAATGGCGAGTCTTGATCAAAGTGTTGACGTTCTGTGGAATGCATGTGCCATTTATCTTTTTGATACCAATATTTCTCAATTAGCTCGGGCTCGTATCCAAACTGGCTGAAATGAATTGCTGCTTGTTCGAATGCATCAGCCAAGGTGAGGCCTCGGCCTCCTTCTGATAATGGTTTAGTAGCGCAGGACACCCACTGCAAGATATAGCTAATAACCTTCCTGGCCTCTGCGTCAGCTTTACTATGTCCGCGACTATATTTCAACCCCATTGCCTCCTTTGCGTCTACGTCATTTACGAGGATGTCTTCAAGTACTTTTGCTAAGTGTGCAAATTGCTCGGGTTGAAGTGGTTGCCCTGCCTTTAGTTGGGCAAGAAATGCCAGCCAGTTCTTCTTATGATCAAGTGGATTCATTGCTTAGGCTTTCTTGCGAAGTGGGACTACTGTGTTTGACTTCTTTATGCTGGGTTTGTCTAAAAATGTGGACCACTCTTGCATCAGCTTGCGACGCTTCTCCAGTAAGTCAGTTCGTTGATAAGCCTGCTTCACATCATCTCCAGTATTGTGTCCTGAGGCTGCCTTACGGATTTCATCTGGGTAAGCTGTTTGTTCAGCGGCCCAATCTCTGAAGGTACTTCTAAAGCCGTGCGGCACAGCCTTTTCTTTTATCTCACCACGCTCCAGCATCCCCCTCATAATTTCCGACAATGCCATATCACTTAGTGCAAGCTTGGTAGGGCTGGGAAAAATGAATTTGCTTTCGTCATCCGGAGTTAATGATTTAAGTAGCTTGATAACTTGATCTGAAAGTGGCACGCGATGTTCTTCTTTGGTTTTTGTGTGAGCTGCCGGGATGTTCCAGACCTTGGCCTCATGGTCTATTTCTGACCACTGTGCCTCTCTAACTGAGCCAGAGCGCACCGCTGTATGGATTAAAAACTCAAGTGCCTTAGCGCTAACGCTTTTATTTTTGCGAAGCTGGATCATAAAATCTCCGACTTGAGCATAAGGTACCGCAGGGTGATGTTTTTGTGGCTTTATCTTGGCGGGTGAGGGCAGTTGTGTGTCTAGGAAGCCGCCCCAGTTGGCTGGGTTTGTGCCCTTTCTGTATTCATTAACGATGGCATAGTCGAGAACAGTCTTTAATCTACCCTGTAGTCGCTGCGCTGTTGGAGTCTTTAGTCGCCATAAGTCGCCCAGTTTTTTGCCATTCTCATCTTTAACATCTTGAGTTAGAACGTCCAAGATATTACGCATAGAAATATCACTAACCAACATGGAGCCGATGATAGGGTAGGCATAGGTTTTGAGCGTTGAGGCCCATTGTTTCCGGTGCTTATCGTTAGTATAGGCAGCAGCGTGCGCATCCATGTATGCCTCGGCACACTCTTTAAAAGTCTTATTCTTGGCAATGCTAGCGATGAGCATACTTCTAGCTTCTTTGCGTTGAACTCGTGGGTCAATGCCTTGACGGATTGCATCAGACATCTTTCTAGCAGCTTCTCGAGCATCAGCGAGTGAAACCTGTGGGTACGGACCTAATCCAAGCGGCACTCGTTTTGGGCCTATATGCGCACGCAATACCCATGACCTTGGCATAGGACTATCAGCTGATTTATTTTGTGGCTCTCTAACCTGTAGATTCAAACCACTGACTCCACCTACAGCGTGCCAGCCTACGGTAGTTAGTTTGCTTACGGCCAGAGCGGACATCGGTTTAGCTATCTTTGGCATATTCTATTTCCTATAAATTTAGTATTTATGCTGGCTAAATTTATACCAACCTACATACCTAAAACTATAAGATTTGATTATACGGAATAAGGCTTCTTAATGCTAGAAATGGTAGGAAAGCCATATGTATATTGAGATTAAGAGACTGCCTGAGAGTGGGTAAGATTGCTATATGGCAGACACCTCTTCCGCCACTAGCCCCCTAATTTCATTTCCCCTGAAGCTGGAGCGTTGTACGATAGCCTTTATGAAGCTTTTGATCTCCATCTATTTCTACATTCTTGCCACCATCCAGTTTGGCTTGTT
>Ga0316231_1001633_pt1 | contig 24013 bp, 24 predicted proteins | sample TBH18027metaG_FD_206002 | JGI IMG/M metagenome (GOLD analysis project Ga0316231, IMG submission 206002) | Freshwater microbial communities from Trout Bog Lake, Wisconsin, USA - TBH18027 | ecosystem: Environmental > Aquatic > Freshwater > Lake > Hypolimnion/Profundal zone | place: USA: Wisconsin... | reverse complement strand
GGCGGGACGCTGGTGGCTGCCGGGAACAAAGGTAGGAGATACAGAAGCACCCCCTGCCCGCGTTCATCCTTTTGACAGCGGCTTTCGCCTTCATGATGGAATAAGCCCGGTTGAGCGCCCAGACCGTGCCTATCTTGGATGGCTCGATGGCGGCTTGATTGTGCTGGATATCTCTGACAAGACAAAACCCAAGATGGTCTCGCGAATTTCGTGGCAGTCTTTGAATGAAGGATTCATGCATACCATTGTGCCGATCCTCGACCGGAATCTGCTGATTGCCTCGCAGGAGTCAACCAAAGACAATTGCAAGGATTGGCCGATGCGAATCACCGTGGTCGATTTCAAGAATGAGACTCAGCCTTACCCGTTGTCAGTCATGCCTCCACCAGCCAATATTGCTGATCTGTGCAAAGACGGTGGCCGCTTTGGCGCGCATAACATTAATTTGAACAACATGCCTGAGGTATCGCAGGTCTTAAAGAACACAGTCGTGACGGCCCAATTTGGCGGCGGTCTGCGAATCTACTCCATCGAGAATCCCAACGCACCGAAAGAGATTGCATACTTCGCGCCGAAGGTTCCGGGCAATAAGGGCAACGCAATCCAAATGAACGATTTGATTGTGGGCAAGGGCGGTTTGATCTATGCCGACGACCGATTCATGGGAGGACTGTTCATCCTGCAGTACACTGGCAAGACACCCTTGAATTAATGAATCAATGTAATCGTGCTCTGATCTGACAGTCGTCGTTTGGGCCGTCTGGTCAGAGCACCGATTTTCTGCCGCTTCCCAGGATTACCGAACGATGAGTCCGCGCAAGTTATTCTCTGACGTGCAGCCCAAATGGTGGGTGCTGCTGGCAATTGGTGTTGGCAGCTTGATGGGCAGCATCGACGCCGGTGTGGTCAACATCATTCTGCCTACTGTGCATCGCGAACTGGGCAGCAGTGTAGCCACGATCGAGTGGGTCGTCACCATTTACCTGCTGGTAGTTTGTGGGCTGCTGCTGACCTTCGGACGGCTTGGCGACATGCGCGGTCATAAGAGTTTGTATATCCTTGGCTTCGCAATTTTCACTCTCGGCTCTGCGGCATGTGGACTGGCGTGGAGTGTGGCAACGCTGATTGCAGCGCGCGGGATTCAGGCTCTTGGCGCATCGATCTTGTTTGCCTCCTCTCCCGCGATTCTTACTACAAACTTTCCTGCCTCGCAGCGGGGTCAGGCGCTGGGCTTGCAAGCCGTTATGATCTACCTCGGAGCCCTGACCGCGCCGGTGTTGGGTGGATGGTTGACCGATCACTTCAGTTGGCGCGCTGTCTTTTATATCAATGTACCCGTCGGTCTGCTCGCATCTGCCCTTTGCGTAAAGTTCATTCCCGCGGATGCGCACGAACGTCACAACGAATCCTTCGATTTCGCTGGCGCCATTTTGTTCATGGCTGGCTTGGTGTCGCTGATGTTTGGCCTCAACCAAGGCCACAACTGGGGGTGGACCTCCCCTTACATTCACGCATTGCTGATAGGAGGGTTAGTCCTCCTGTTCCTGTTTGTTGTGTTGGAGCAGCGCGTATCAGATCCGCTGCTTGACCTAACCTTGTTCCGCAGAACTGAATTCTCGATGAGCGTGGCCAGTGCGGTGTTGAACTACATTCCCATCTACACAATCCTGTTCCTGATGCCGTTTTACCTGATTCAGGGACGTGGGGTGAGTCCTGGCACGGCCGGCACATGGCTGATGATCCAGCCAGCGATCATGGCGGTTGCCTCGCCAATCAGCGGCATCCTTTCCGACCGGATCGGGACGCGACGTCCTTCCGCCTTCGGCATGGCCCTTCTGGGCACGGGACTGTTCCTGCTCTCGCGTCTCGGACCCGAATCCCCTATGACTTATGTTGGCTTTGCGCTGGGTGTGTCTGGGCTGGGCACGGGAATTTTCATTGCCCCCAACAACAGCGCGTTAATGGGTGCCGCTCCGGCGAATCGCCAGGGAATGGCATCCGGGGTTCTGGCCACCTCACGCTACGTAGGCATGATCCTGGGCATCGGAATCGCTGGCGCTATTTTTACAACTTTTCTCACACGCGGTACTTCCGCTGCCCTGTTCGAGGGCATTCGCGCCAGTTTCTTTGTCGCCTCCATCGCTGGATTCCTGGGATGCCTGACCTCATCCGTGCGTAAAGAAAAAAATACCCCCGGCGACGATCTCGAGGGTGATCATTAAAGATCACAGGTGGCCCACATCAAAGATCAGGTGGCCCACATCCGCCATCCTTTGGCGAATGTGGGAACTACAAACTAAATCAGCTCAGCGGCAGTTCCACTCCGGTGAAGCGCTTGCACTCCTCAAGTAGTCTCTCTTGGAGTTCAAAACTGCGGGCTGCTGGGCTCGGGGCACGAAGCTGCATGTGATAGAAGTACTCACCAGTGACCTTTGCCGCAGGGTCATCGCTAGCCGCGAGCCAAACTTGTGTGCGGTGCGCGGCATCCAGATCGTCGGGCGCCCCGGGCCCTCCCATCTTCGTCGCTACCCATCCAGGTTCAAGAGCGTTGGAGAGAACACGAGGCCAGAGACGCGCGACGGCAAAAGCCAGTAGCGCATCGTGCAGTTTGGTATCGGAGTAAGCCGGCTGCCCTTGCCACTCGCGGTTTTCCCACGCGAGATCCTTGAGACTCGCATCCCCGCTCCGGTGAAGGCCAGAGCTCAGGTAAACGAGGCGCTTCGGCTTCTGGATAAGCGCGGTGAGGATGTACGGTGCGAGGGTGTTCACTGCGAAAAGTTGGGGAAGACCGTCCTCGGTCGCAATGCGTTTCGGTTCTCTATATCCGACACCTGCGTTGTGAATCACGGCATCGAACGAGCCAAGACGATTGACCTGGTCGGCCACTGTACGGGTTTGGGCAATGCTCGAAAGGTCTCCGATAACCACTGTCTCTGCGCCAGGTACGGCGGCCATTGCTTCCTGCGCCCTTTGGGCATCGCGAGCATGCAGGACTACGCCATGTCCTTGTTCGACAAGTAGCTGGGCGGCCATCCGCCCGAGTCCGTCAGAAGAACCAGTGATGAATACACGAGCCACGTTCACTTACCTCCGGGTTTGCGAGCAGTCGTGCAAAATATGTGTCCTAAGTGGCAGGAACGGGAGCAAGACCAACCGCAATTGCAGGATCGTTGCCGAGGTAGACGGCACCGCTATCCCACATTAGCCAAAAGAAGGCTAATATGGGCCACCTGTTCATTTCTTTGCCACACGACATTTTAGTCAACAAGCAGCGCGACATCGTGTTGTTTGCCATTAGGAAAACTAATGCGTATGGACGGGGTGCCAATAGGGTGCCAGCCGTTTTCAGCAAGTTGGAGCGGGACGTCGTGTCCGGGATAGAGTTTGCTGCCAATAGCAGCCAGTTTGCCGACCGAGGCGCGGAAGCCGCCGGCATTCCAAACGGGAGGGGATACCTCGCCACCGAGATCCCACCGGTTCTTCAGCGCATCGCCGCATAGCACGGAGTCGCCAATCTGGAGCGCCATGCATCCTGGGGTGTGTCCCGGCATAAGCATGAGTTGCAGTTCTTCGGTCAGTTTGCAATCCTGCGCTATCAGGCGCAACCGCCGATTTTCCTTTAGTGCGCGTGCATGGTAGCGCAGCACACAAGTGTCGGCGTGAGGAGATAAGGCGTATTCCATTTCCTTTTCATGAACAATAATTTCAGCATTCGGGAACAAGTCCCAATTCGCGGCGTGGTCAAAATGGAGGTGGCTGAGTACTACGGCATGAACCGATTCGGGCGGCGTCGAGCGCTGCTTGAGCACGGCAACCAGGCTGTCACGCTCGTTGTATCCACCCGTGTCGAACAGAACCTTCCGGCCATCTGCGGTGCTCACCAGGTAAACCGCGCTCCAGCCTAAATATCCCCGGCTGCTTTTGCCGGGGAACCCGCCAAGCAGAGTCTCTATGGTCGTCATCGGCGCTCGTCCTTCTTTCGGACTAATCCCACTCAAGCCGAAGGAAGACTTGAATGGGAGACCCGAAGGTACACAGGATACACCAATTTCAATTGCGCGTTAGCCCGCGAAATCGTATAGCTCTGCGGGATTTTTGGTGAGAATGCGCTCGAATGTGCGCGGGTCCGGGACCCAGCTCGCCAGCAAATCAAGCAGAGTGGCATCCACCGGCATTGCACCCTGGAACGAAGGATGTGGCCAGTCGCTTCCCCATACCATGTGCTCAGGTCCAGCCTCGACCAGTGCCCTGGCAATTGGGGCGGCGGCGGCATACGGATATTCGGCAGTAATGCGATATGCCCCCGAGAGCTTTACCCAGCAGTTCCCTTCTCGTACCAGCGCCAGGAGGGTGGAAAATCCGGGGTGGGCCAGCCCCAATTGCGCGGGCATGTGTCCCATGTGGTCGATGACAAAGGGGACCGGCAAAGCTCGAAGCCGTGGCGCTAACTCCGGCAGATCGCGGCCATCGAGCAGTAATTGCACGTGCCAGCCTAGAGGAGCGACCAACCGGGCGACTTTCTCAAGGCTGTCCATCTGCAAGCCTCCTTTAAACAGGAGGTTGATTCGAACACCGCGAAATCCTACGTCATGCATACGCTGCAGTTCTTGCAGGCTCGTGCTGGCATCGACGACGGCAACGCCACGCCACTTGCCGCCAGAAGCGGCCACAGCGTCGTAGGTGCAGCGGTTGTCCGTGCCGTAGACACTCGGATGGACGATCACAGCCCGCGCCATTCCGAGAGCGCTAAGCATTCGCTGGTATGCCTGAATGCTTGCAGGTGGAGGAGTATAGCTGCGGCCCGGAACATAAGAGTACTGCTCCGCCGGGCCAAAGATATGGGCGTGGCAATCACATGTGTTTGGCGGGGCGGAAACCTTCGGTGTGCCAGGATCAGTGTTCGGAGCCTCGCAAACTGGGATCGCCGCCTCGCCTTGCTTGCTATTCATAGACGTGCAGTTCCTTGCCTTTCGTTTCAGGCAGCATCAGCACAGCCAGAATCATGACGACATAAGCTGACACAGCGAAAATGGCAATCGCTTTTCCCAGCGTTAGCCGCACACTGAGAAAGCCGACCAGCGTCGGGAACATAGCGCCAACTCCACGGCCCAGGTTGTAGGAGAAACCCTGGCCCGAGCCACGCAGTCTGCTGGGAAACAACTCGGTGAAGAACGCACCAATCGGGCTGAATGAACCCGAAGCAAAGAATCCAAGCGGGAAGCCCAGCAACAGCACTACGGCACCATTTTCGATTGGCAAATAGGTGTAGGCGGTGACCGTCAGGGCACAGCACGCGGCGAACAGAATCAATGCTTTCTTGCGCCCAATACCGTCGGCAAGATACGCTCCGGTCAGATAGCCGCAGAACGATCCGCCGATAATGACGATCATGTACCAGCCCGTATTGAGCACTGAAAGGTGCCGTACGGTCTTCAAGTACGTTGGCAGCCAAGTCGTGATTGCGTAATAGCCGCCCTGGACACCGATGCTCAAAAGCGACGTCAACAGAGTGATCTTCAACAGCGATGGAGAGAAGATCTCCAGGAATGAAGACTTGGCACCGCCGTCAGCGAGCTTTTGGCGCGTCTGGGTATAAATCTTAGGCTCTGGAACGTGGCGCCGAATGTAGAACACTAGGAACGCAGGCAAGATGCCGATCCAGAACATTGCACGCCAGGCCATCTCCGGCGAGAGCCAGGAGAACAGCGCAACCGAGCAGATGGCGGCAATTCCCCAGCCGATAGCCCAGCCACCTTGCACGGTACCAACGGCTTTGCCGCGGTGCTCAGCGCGGATCGTCTCGCCCATCAGCACTGATCCGACGGCCCATTCTCCGCCGAAGCCCAGACCTTGGAATCCACGGCAGAAGAGCAACTGCCAGAAATTGTTGGTAAATCCACTCAGGAAAGTGAAGAACGCAAACCAGACGATGGTCCATTGCAAGACTTTGGTACGTCCGTAACGATCTGCCAGCAACCCGGCAAGCCAACCGCCTACGGCAGAGATGAGCAACGCCGCCGTTCCCAGTAAGCCTGCTTCACCTTTGCTGATGTGCCAAGCCGCGATCAAACTTGGGATCACAAAGCTATAGACCATGACGTCCATGCCGTCGAGAGCCCAACCGCCAAAAGTTGCGATAAAAGTGCTTCGTTCCGGCGGCGTAAGTTCCGTAAACCACGCGCCGTGCCCCTGCAAGGTTGTCAGAGGTGGAGTTGACTTAGTAGTGCCCATCGCGATGCCTCCTGATATCCCCAGAATTGTACTGTTCGTGGGTTCGTCTTGTAAGCAAAAAATGAGCTATACAGCACCATTGTGGACGTTGGCTCGTAATCGAGATCATTTCTGCCCGTTTTCCCGGTCCGCAAGCAAAGCACGATCTATAATTTGGCCTGACAGCCTTAGTGACATACTGATCTGTGCAAACACTCAACCGGAGACACAGAACGTCTTCCGGATTCGAGGCGCGCACAGCACAACGATTAGTCAGGCTTGGAAAATCATCATCGTATGTGTGAGCCAAACGTTGAAATAAAGGGACCCCGATGGTTTACGACTATTGTGTGATTGGTGGCGGAATCGTCGGCCTTGCCACGGCCATGAAGTTGCTGGAACTGCAACCAGGCGCGAGCTTGTTATTGCTGGAGAAGGAATCCGGCCTGGCGCGACATCAGACGGGACATAACAGCGGAGTCATTCACGCCGGTATCTATTACGCGCCGGGGAGTTTGAAAGCAGATTTTTGCCGACGCGGCGCAAAGGCCACCAAGGCATTCTGCGACAAGCACGGCATTCCCTACCTGACTTGCGGAAAGCTGCTGGTCGCAACCAACGACCTTGAGCTAGATCGGATGGGTGGTCTGGTTGAACGCGCGAAACTTAACCAGATCGAATTCGAACTTATGGATGGCGCAGAACTGAAGCGTCGGGAACCCAATATTTATGGCCTCGGCGGGCTCCTCCTCCACGAGACCGGCGTGGTTGATTACAAGCGAGTGTGTGAAAGCATGGCATCGGAAATCCGCGATGCCGGGGCTCACATCGAGATGAATGTGAAGGTCACCGCGATCCGTGAAACGGAAAGCAGCGTGATCGTCACCAGCAGCGGCAACGAGTGGCAGGCGAAAAGGCTGATCGTTTGTGCAGGCTTGCAATCGGACCGCTTGGCGAAGATGGCGGGCGTTCAATCAGACCTTCAGATTGTCCCGTTTCGCGGAGAATATTTCCGGTTGCCGCCATCCAAAGACAAGATCGTACAGCACCTGATTTATCCGATCCCCGATCCAGCCCTTCCTTTCCTCGGGGTACATTTGACGCGCACCTCGGACGGAGGCGTAACGGTTGGGCCAAACGCGGTGCTCGGATTTGCTCGCGAAGGCTATCCCAAATACTCGTTCAATCTTCGCGATGTCATGGAATATGCGACGTTCCCGGGATTCTGGATCACCATAGGCCGGAACTTGAAATCCGGCATCAAGGAGATGCGGAACTCGATGTTCAAGTCAGGCTATCTGCAGGAGTGCCGCAAGTATTGCCCTAGCCTTGAACTCGACGACCTTACACCCTGCGAGGCTGGAATCCGCGCCCAGGCCGTAAAGAAGGACGGCACCTTGGTTCACGATTTTTTGTTTCTGGAAACCGCTCGTATGCTCCACGTCTGTAACGCGCCATCTCCCGCCGCCACCTCTGCCATTCCTATAGGCGAAATGATCGCAAAGAAAGTTGTGGGCGGGAGGAGGACCTCCGAGGCGAAAGTATGATGCAGAACATTCGCATGCTGAAAGCTGGCGAACAAGGACTGATCGTCGAGTTCGGTACGGAGATCGATCCGGTCATCAACGCTCAAGTCCATCGCTTGGCCAAGACGCTCAAGGTCGAATTGCCGGAGCAAGTCCTCGACGTGGTGCCGACCTATCGCTCGCTAATGGTTTTCTTCGACCCGCTTGCGATCAGCCGGGAAACTTTGCAGGAAAATATTGCGAAGTATCTGAACGACCTCGGTACAACATCTGCCGCCAGCGACACGGCGAGAATCATCAGCATTCCGGTAAGCTATGGTGGCGAGTTCGGACCTGATCTGGAATTTGTGGCCAAGCACAATTCCATCACGGAAGACGAAGTGGTCGCGATCCATACATCCATGCCGTACTTGGTGTACATGCTCGGATTTGCTCCGGGATTTCCTTACCTCGGTGGAATGTCAGAGCGCATTGCCACTCCCCGGCTGGCCTCGCCCCGAGTCAAAATACCCGCGGGTTCAGTAGGGATCGCCGGTAAGCAGACCGGGATTTACCCATTGGAAAGCCCGGGCGGATGGCAGTTGATAGGACGCACGCCTCTAACCCTCTTTGACCCCTTGGCCGAAAATCCTTTCGTCTTCGCCGCCGGGGATTACTTGCAATTCACTGCAATCAAGATGGACGAGTATGTCGCACTCAAAGAGCAGGTTGCCTCCGGGAACTATGCTCCGGTTGCGCGTAATGTTGCGAGAGAGGGGGCCTGAACGTGTGCACTGTCATTGATCCAGGAACATTGAGCACCATTCAGGACCAGGGACGCACGGGCTATCGTGCCTTCGGCGTGCCAGTCTCCGGAGTCATGGATCGCTACGCGTTCGCCATGGCAAACATTCTGGTGGGCAACGTCTGCGACGCGGCAGTTGTGGAAATGACCTTGTCCGGCGGAAAATTTAGGTTTCCCTGCGAAGCATACGTCGCAGTCTGCGGCGCAGACATGCAGGGAAAACTAAACGGGAAAGCAATTAAGAATTGGTCGGGCTTTTACGTCCCCGCCAACAGCGAACTTGCCTTCAGCTATGCGGTAAACGGATGCCGCGCCTATCTCGCTTTTAGCGGAGGAATAGCCGTGCCCCAGGTGATGGGGAGCCGCTCCACTTATCTGCGAGCAGGCATTGGCGGGCATGATGGACGTGCACTGCAGGCGGGTGACGTGCTGGGGATTGCGCGGGTTCCATCCCTGCCGTATCGGCTTAACGAACTGGCATATCCGTTGATACCAAAATATGCGAGCGATCTGCGCCTGCGGGTGATTCTTGGACCTCAGGATGATTTGTTCACCGATGGCGGGATCGCAACCCTGCTCAATAGCGGATACACGGTATCAAACCGAAACGACCGGATGGCCTATGTGCTGGAGGGGGAATCCGTCTCCCACAAGAACGGGGCAGATATCGTATCGGACGCGCTATGCCCCGGAGCGGTTCAGATCCCTGGGAATGGCATGCCAATCATCATGATGGCTGACTGCCAGACAACGGGAGGATACGCAAAGATCGCAACGGTTATCGGCCCGGATTTAGCAAAGTTAGCGCAGGCAAAAGCCGGCGACCGCGTCAGCTTTGCCACCTGTAGCGATGCCGAAGCCATAGCTGCATTGGTCGCCGAAAAGAAGCGTTATGAAAAAGCGGCCGGCGAGTCGCTATCGAGTATCAACGTGCTTGCCCAGATCAGGTAGTTCGCAGCACGCGTTGCTTTTCATTACAACTCGGGAGAGTGAGCCATGTTATCAATCGATTTGAACTGCGATATGGGAGAGGGATTCAGTGTCTATAGCATCGGCAACGATGATCAAGTGATGCCGTTCATTACCTCGGCAAACGTTGCGTGTGGCTTTCACGCATCCGACCCCTCGAATATGTGGAAGACGGTTAAGCTAGCGGCCAGGAACGGCGTAGGAATTGGGGCGCATCCTTCATACCCTGACCTGGTTGGCTTTGGACGCCGCGCCATGGATGCCACGCTGGACGAAATCTCAGCCGATGTCACCTTCCAGATTGGCGCATTATCAGCTTTTTGCCGCCGTGAAGGAGTGCCACTTCGCCATGTGAAGGCGCACGGGGCAATGTACAACAAGGCTGTAGATGCGCTGCCGGTGGCAAAGGCCCTCGCACAAGCCATCAAGGCGGTGGATGCGGAGTTGGTCATGGTCTGCCTGAGCAATTCCGCGATGGTCACTGCCGCTAAGGAGGTAGGCGTTCCGTATGTAGAAGAGGTTTTTGCGGATCGCGCTTACACGCACGAGGGCAAACTAGTGCCACGCAGCCGCGAGGGAGCGGTGCTACATGATCCAGACATCATCGCGCAAAGGGTGCTGAAGATGGTCAGGGACAAGACTGTAATCTCCATAGACGGGGCGGAGATCCCCCTGAAAGCAGATACCATCTGCGTGCACGGCGATAGTGCCGGTGCTTTCGAGATGATCAAGGCAATAAGGAAAACGTTGGAAGCAGGAAACGTCGCGCTCAAGGCGTTCGGGAAGTAATTTTCAGAGTAGATGTTCCCGAGGGTGACCCATATCTGGGGCACCCGGGGCACCCGACATTTCTTATCGTTTCATCCTGTTAGAAGGAGCCGATTATGAGCATTGAAGAGAAGCTGGAGTTGCTGCAGGAGAAGAACGCAGCGGCTGAATTGGGCGGCGGGGTGGAGCGGATAGGAAAGCACCACAAGTCTGGGAGACTTACAGCACGTGAACGAATTGGCATCCTGCTGGACGAGGGGAGCTTTCACGAGGTCGACAAATTCGTGGTGCATCGCTGCCATAACTTCGGCATGGAAAACCAGAAGGTTCCGGGCGATGGCGTTGTAACCGGCTATGGCACTATCGACGGTCGTTCTGCTTATCTGTTCGCGCAGGATTTCACCGTCTTCGGCGGTTCCCTCTCGAAGGCGTATGCCGAAAAAATCGTCAAAATCATGGACATGGCACTAAAGAACGGTGCGCCACTGATCGGCCTCAATGACTCTGGCGGCGCTCGCATTCAGGAAGGCGTTGGCTCGCTCGCCGGATATGCCGACATCTTTCTGCGCAATGTGACCTCTTCCGGCGTGATTCCGCAAATTTCCGCCATCATGGGACCGTGCGCGGGCGGTGCAGTCTACTCTCCCGCGATTACCGACTTTGTCTTCATGGTCAAGGATACGTCGTACATGTTCATCACCGGGCCTGACGTTATCAAAGCTGTGACTCATGAAGAGGTAAGCAAACTCGAACTCGGCGGCGCGATGACGCACAATGAGAAGTCCGGTTGTGCCCACTTCGCCTGTTCGGACGATGAGACCTGCCTGCTGATGATTCGTGAGCTGATGTCGTTTATCCCGCCGAACAATCAGGAAGATCCGCCGCGCAAACGTTGTACTGACGATCCAAATCGCCGCGAAGAATCACTCCATAGCATCGTTCCCGATAATCCGAATATTCCCTACGATATGTCGGAGGTTATCAAGGCGGTGGTGGACGACAATTACTTCTTCGAGATACAGGAGCACTTCGCCCGAAACATGATCATCGGCTTTGCCCGGCTGAATGGGCGCTCGGTCGGCGTGGTGGCGAATCAACCAAACTTCCTCGCTGGTTCGCTCGACGTCGATTCATCCGTCAAAGGTGCCCGCTTTGTTCGTTTCTGCGACGCATTCAACATTCCGCTGATTATCTTCGAAGACGTCCCCGGTTTTTTGCCGGGTGTTGGACAAGAACTGGGCGGCATCATCAAACATGGCGCAAAGCTGCTCTATGCCATGGCCGAAGCCACCGTCCCAAAAATCACGGTCATCACTCGCAAAGCCTACGGCGGTGCCTATTGCGTAATGAATTCCAGGCACATTCGCGGCGACTACAGCATGGCCTTCCCCACAGCCGAGATCGCCGTCATGGGACCCGAGGGTGCGGTAAACATCATCCATGGCGCGGAAATGAAAGCATCCAGCAATCAGGACGAAACCCGGAAGGCGCTGGTGGCCGACTATCGCGAGAAGTTTGCCAACCCATACAACGCCGCCGAACTGGGTTATATCGACGAGGTCATTGACCCGGCTGAAACTCGCTCCAGACTGATCAGCGTGCTGGAGATGTGCAAGAACAAACGCGACAGCAATCCGCCGCGCAAACATGGCAACATTCCACTGTAAGACGTCGGGTGAGTACGCCCTGTTTCACTTGCGTATTGGGAGTCACTGAATATGGACGACCGTAAACTCTTCACGAAAATCCTCGTTGCCAACCGGGGTGAAATTGCCATACGCGTGATCCGTGCCTGTAAGGAGTTGGGAATCCCGACGGTGGCGGTCTACTCCGAGGCTGATCGTGCCGCACTGCACGTTCGCATGGCCGACGAGGCATACTGCATTGGTGCACCTCCCAGCAGACAGTCCTACGGCTCGGCAGACAGAATCCTTGAGGTGGCGAAAAAGGCAGGCTGCGATGCGATTCACCCAGGTTACGGGTTCCTCTCGGAGCAGGCCGACTTCGCAGAACGCTGCGCTGAGGAACGGATCACCATTATCGGATCGAACCCGAGCGCTATCCGGGTCGCCTCTAATAAGATTTCTTCCCGCCGGGCGGCAGACAAAGTTGGTGTGCCGGTAGTCCCTGGGATGATGGAAAGCCTGCGTAACGAGAGCCACGCAACCGAGTGGGCCGAGAAGATTGGTTATCCGCTGATGTTCAAAGCCGCTACGGGAACGGGCGGCAATGCAATCCATAAAGTGCATCGACCTGAGTGTCTGCATGCCTCTTTCAGAGCAGCTAAAACGGAGGCCCGCAACTGCTTCGGAGACGGCACTCTCTACTTGGAACGCTACGTCGAAAACCCGCGGCATGTGGAGATTCAGGTGCTCGCCGACAAACACGGCAGCGTCGTGCATTGCATGGAACGTGAATATTCCATCCAGCGCCGGTATCAGACGCTCATCGCTGAGGCCCCTTCGTCGTTTCTGGATGACGAACTACGGGGCAAGATGAGTGAAGCTGCCATTCGTATCGCCCGCGCGATCAACCTTGATTCGGCAGGCACCGTCGAGTTCATCGTCTCTGGCAGGACAGGTGAATTTTTCTTTTTGGAAATGCACACTGGTTTGCCGGTAGAGCACGCGGTGACCGAGGCCATCACCGGAATCGATCTCTGTAAGGAGATGATCACAATCGCCGCCGGACACCCGCTGACCTTTCGCCAGGAAGAGATCGGAATGCATGGTCATGCCATCGAGTGCCGCATCTCTGCAGAAGACCCAGACAACAATTTCCTCCCATCTCCCGGTAAGATCGTGGAACTGCGACTGCCGGGCGGTCTCGGGGTGCGAAACGAGTCCTGCATGTATCCGGGGCTGGAGATTCCCGTCTTCTACGACCCCCTGCTCTCCAAACTTGTGGTGTGGGATACCACCCGCGAACGCTGTATCGCTCGCACCCGGCGAGCGCTCGCCGAGTATGTAGTGAAAGGTATCCAAACCACGATCCCATTCCTCGAACAGGTGATACAAAGCAAACATTTCATTGCGGGAGACTTTGACGCAACCTTCGTCAACACCGAACGCGCCGATGTAGAAGAGCAAAAACCGTACGCGGATGTGGCTTTGATTGCCGCCGTTCTTAAAGCCTTCCGCCGCGACGAGCACGCATCGCGGGAGTCGGAAGAAGGTTCGAACGGCTTGGGCGAGGTGGTCTCAGCCTGGAAGATGAGCGGCCGGGTAACGCGATAACTCAGCAGAGGAGCAGCGGTTATGTCATACGTCGTCACGTACAAAGGCAAGGATGTGAAGGCCAGCGTCGAAGAGAGCCGTCCTGGGATCTATAAGGTAGTGCTTGGCGGTACGGAACACGAAGTTGATTTCCTTGAACCGCAACAGAACCTCTATTCGCTCATTATCGGAGGGAAATCCTACGAGATCGATGTTGATACCGGCGAAGGCTGCGATACGATCGGGGTCGGCATTCTAGGAAGCCGTTTCGAAATGGAGGTTGTGGAGGAGAAAAAGAAGAAGCTCGGCCCCGCCATGGCATCAGGTCTTTTCGGACGGCAGGAGATTAAGTCACCCATGGCCGGCAATGTTAAGAAGGTGTTGGTGCGCGAAGGCGACCGGGTGGAAATTGGCCATGTACTCATCATCCTAGAGGCGATGAAGATGGAAAATCAGGTCAAGGCGCCGGTGGCTGGCACCGTCATCTCAGTTACCGCCTCAGAAGGAACTCCCGTTGCTCCGGGCGACCTGCTCTGTGCGGTGGAACCTCCTGCTTAGCGCGCTCTCAACCGGTGTCTGAACATCATGTCCTTGTTGCGCCGACGCATGTAAATATTCCCTTTCCGACGTGCTCACCCGGATTCAATGCTCCACTAGAACTTGATGGTTGCTGCCGTAACGATCACCATTTAGGTAACTTATCGTCTGCGGCTGGACTGAGTAGAGGCAGCGCTGCCGGAAAGATGCATTGGCACGCGACGTGCGTTAAATGGAAGGAAGGAGGGGCAATGATACTCAACCAGGCTGATTTATGCGCGGTAGAGCACGAGCCCACAAGCACCCATTTGGAAATGGAGGACGAGTTTCGATTCCGCAAAGGAAACTATCTCGGCATCGTCCGCCACGGCGAGAACCAATACGAGTTTCTCGTTCGCGACATGCGCCGCGAGGGACCCACGATCCACGGCAGCGGAGTTGACCTTGCCCACGCTACTGCGGCGGTCATTCAGCTGATGGATGCACTACTGCCCAATCGGTGACATTTGCATTAGATAGCGGTCGCGATGCCCACCCGAGCGCGCTGGGAAATCATCGCTGTGTAGCTTCGTCCGCCTTAACCTGCTGGTTGTATTTGGGAGACTGGCCACGGGGCACGGTCGGGGATTTCCAGTTGGCGTGCTGGAAATGCTTTGCCAAGAACAAGATTTGTCCGCAGTGATAAGCGTAGTGACCGATCTGGCGGTTGATTGCCTGCATAACAGAGTGCGCCTCGCCACGGATGTACACCGTCCGCGCCATGTCTTCCTCGGAAAGCGGTTCAAGAGCAGAGAACACGCAGTCCCACGCCGCATCCCAAAGGGCCATTAGTTCCTCGCGGCTCGATGGCGGATGCACAAATTCTCCATCACGGTCGCGGCTCGGTTTCTCACCGTCGCTTGTGAGGAAATCAGTCCAGCGAGACTCCATGTTTCCGGCCATGTGCTTAACGATCTGCGCGATGGAGTTCATTTCTGGGTCAAGCACGGTCACGAGTTGCTCGTCGGTGACCTGTTGCATCCCCGCTTCCGCCACTCGCTTGTAATAGCGGAACACGGACAGAGAGTCATCAGGATAGGAGGTCGTGAATTTCATGTTCACATGTTATGCCAAAAAAGGCGGCTTGAGTTGTACGGCTAAGCTGGTAACGGCAAAAAATTATACTACCCGATTGACCGGCCTCCATCGCTGTGACTTGCCACTTACTAGAGCGCTCTTCATGCAACTCCAGCGAATCACATTCGGCTCTAACCCCGAAAAGGAGAAGCCGATGGGAACGACCGACCAAAGTATCAAGGCAAACGAAACCTATAGTCGCGAGTTCGATTTAGGCAAACTGACGATGCCTCCCGCCCGAAAACTCGCGATTGTTGCATGCATGGATGCGCGGCTTACGATCGAGCCCATGCTCGGGTTGAAGACCGGAGATGCCCATATTATTCGTAACGCAGGAGGGGTTGTCACCGAGGATGTGGTGCGTTCGCTGATCATCTCTCAGCAGTTGCTTGGTACGCAGGAAGTCATGATCATCAACCATACCGACTGCGGCATGCTTACCTTCGAGGACGCTGCACTTCGCACCCGTCTCCTGAATGCAACAGGAAAGCTGGCCGTAGCCCCAGCACGCTTCTATGCGTTCAACGATGTTGAGCAAAATGTGCAAGAACAAGTGCGAAAGGTGCGTTCTCATCCATGGATCCCGCAGGAGGTCACAGTTCGTGGCTTCGTTTATGACGTAAAGAGTGGGCGGTTGAAGGAAATCAGGGAAGTCGAACTCCGGCGCGTCGCGTGAAGAACCGGAAGTATCCTCCGGTCGATAGACGCACCTCGGCTGGGGTTTTAGTGGGAGGAAAACGGGGAACTTCAATTTGGAGGGTCACTAAGATTTTTGAAGGAGCAGCCCACAATGAAGGGCCACCAAACACTGCGGAAGATCGCCGGGTGTTAAATCGCTTATCTAAGTAGATGCCTGGAGTCTCTGGAAACGTTGTATCCACCACAACTTTTCCAACCATCCTGAGTTCCACATCATCAGAGATTATATCGATGCTCGGCAGGAAGACAGGCCAGAGGAGGCTCCAATGTTACGGTTCGTTAGCTCGCTTTTTGGCTGCACTCACCAAAACTGCACCTTCCCGATCACCGCCAAGACACCAAAAGTGCTTTCGTCCGATGGAAAAATCTCGAAAACCACGTATATCGTCTGCCTGGATTGTGGAAAAGAGTTCCCTTATGATTGGCAGGCAATGAAGGTCGTCGCGTAAACAGCAGCGGGCGTGGGCTGATTGGCATGCAGAATTCAGGAGATGCAGGGCGCGCCTTTTGCGCATCTCCCAGTGTTGAACTCCTCTTCCCTACGCTGCCTTCTTCATGCTTTGGGTCCGCAACATGAAACGCAACTGATCACGAAGTGCGGGTGTGTCGCGGTATCCATGAAATTCCCTGGCGTGTTCAACTGCAACCTTAAGTATCTCTTCCTCGTCCCCCGAAACGGCAAATTGACAGGGAATATCAGCCGGGAACAAACGACAATCGACAATCTTGCGATTGGTGGCCATGAACTTCGCCTCCTATTTTGACGATGACGTTAGCTTAGCCTCGTCTGTCGCTCCGTTTCAACGCCGCTGTTATCTGGTCCGAGTGCCTCACGATAAGCTGGCAGCTAGACGATTCAGGGCTGATTGAATGTGCGAGCAGCGTTCAGTTGGCCACAAAATAATGGCTATTCTTCCTTCATTCCAGATTGCGTAGTCACCTCGGAAAACGCGGGCCAGACCACTCGACTATTCTCACAATCAGGAACTTTCACGCGCTGCAACACGTGCTTTGCAGTTGCAACTATTTCCTAGTCGCTCCATACTTTTAGATTCAGAGCAAAAAATGATCTCCGAGTGTTCTGCGCACAGAGTGCAGTTCGTCGAGGGGGTATAGAGTGAACTGAACACCACCAATGAACCAATGAGGATGTTAAAAGAATGAGAATTCGCAACTTGTCGATTCTGACGGTTGTTGCCTTAACCGTCGCTCTGTTGTTTGTCTCGTACCCCACCCCCGCCGCCGCAGCCGGACCGTTGCGCATTGCCGTCATCATGCCCAGTTCCACCACTGACATGGCATTCAGTCAAGCCATGTTTGACGCTCTGAAAACGGTGCAGAAAGAAATGGGCGGCGAGTCGGCGGTGAAAATCGTCTATTCGGAGAGCATGTTCAGAACTCCAGACGCAGCAGCCGCCATTCGCGACTATGCCAGCCATGGTTATGACATCATCATTGCCCACAGTTCGCTTTACGAATCCTCAGTCGAGGATGTTGCCAGAGACTTTCCGAAGACAACGTTTGCATGGGGCACGGATGCAAAGACATTCGGGCTTCCCAACGTGTATGCCTATACTGCTGCCGCCGAAGAGGGTGGCTACGTCAATGGCGTGCTGGCTGGTAAGCTAACCAAATCCAAGATCATCGGAGTAACCGGACCGCTGGAAGTTGGAGACGCCAAGACTTACGTTGAGGGGTTCGTCCAGGGAGTGGCTTCTGTAAACCCGAAGATTCGCGTTGGAAAGACCTGGACCGGTTCGTTCTCCGACGTTGCCCAGATGACCCAAGCTGCCAAAACACATATTGCCGCCGGCGCAGACGTCCTGACCGGCACCTCGGAATCAGCGGTCGGCTCGATTGGCGTAGCTAAAGCAACCGGCAGAGTGCTTTGGTTTGGCACGCAACAGAACCAAGCGCCACTGGCACCGCAGATCGTTGTCGCTTCTCAACAATATGATTGGACCGGCATTGTGAAGCGGATCATTAGCAACCGCAAAGCTGGCAAACTCGGCGGCGAAAGCTATGTAGCACGGCTTAGCAACGGGGGCCTGAAGATTATCTACAACCCCAGTTTCAAATTGCCTGCGGCCGATAAGGCAGCTGCGGACAAGGCCATCAAGGACATCAGCACCGGCAAACTCGTGGTCAAGCCGTAATCCTGTTTGGTTTTCCCGCCCCGCATTGCGTGGGGCGGGAGCCTACTCGCGAACTCGCGGAACTAGACGGATGATGTTAGCGATTCCACAGGCTCACAAATCCGACCGCGATCAAAATGAGCCCGCCAAGAACTTCAATCCTCCTGCCCCACAAAACACTGGCACGATTTCCCAACGGCATCCCCAACAACGTGAGAGCAGTGGCCACTAATCCGACCACCGATGCGGCTATCACAATGGAGACACCCATCATCGCTAGAGAAAGTCCGACGACCAAAGCGTCGATACTGGTGGCAAACGAAAGAAAAACTAGCTGCCATCCCTTGGTTGGGTCTAGGGATATTCGCGTCTCCTCGGTACCATGAAGGGCCTGCCGGATCATGTGCCCTCCCACCAGCAATAGCAGGCCGAATGCCACCCAATTGGCGATGATGGCTACAAGAGCAAAGAGGGCCTTACCAAACAGCCATCCGATCGCGAGCATCATCGCCTGGAATAGGCCAAAGTGAAAGCTCAAGCGAAACAATCGCCGCTTTGTGAGGACTTTTAGACTCAGTCCTGCGGCCACCGCCACGGCGAATGCATCAACTGCCAAAGCCACGGCAATTCCCAGGAGGCTAAACCAACTCATATCTGCACACCGCTACGTCGAACTGATTTCCGGAGGCTGCATATTTGCATAAAGAGAGAATGCCCAATCGAAAATCTCACGTTCTGAGCGGTTATGCAAGTTTTCGGGGTGTTTTCACCAAGTGCGGACCGCTGAAGTCGCTAGCGTTTATCGCTCGCATCGCGTTTCGATCCTGGGCGATCCTGGCCTATGCCTTCAACGAGAAGCACGGCCTCGGAAACATCTCGCATGGAGCGTCTCAACCTTCGGCTTTCCTCGCGAAGACGCTGATAGGCATCTTCCTCGCTCAATCCGAAGCGTTGCTGTAAAACTCCTTTTGCGCGCTCGATGATCTTTCGCTCTTCGAGTTGCTGGCGAACCAGCATCGCTTCTTTCCTTAACTTTATGTTGTGGTCGGCAAGCTCGGAGTATGCGATTGCTCCACCTATCTGTTCGCCGAGAAAACAGAGCACTGAGATCTCCTCTGGCGTGTGTTCGTGGGGCTCGCGATGATGGACATTGAGCACTCCGATCACCTCCCCACCACGCACCAGTGGGACGGAGATCAAGGCCTCGTACGTATCTTCAATCAATGTTGTGAATAGTTTGAAACGTGGGTCTGCAAAGGCCCGACTGGAGAGCGCCACCGCAGATTTGTGCTGCGCGACCCATCCTGCAATACCTTCTCCAAGGTTTAGGCGAACGGAACCGAGTTCGGCGTCATGGGGCAATTGCGATGCACGCAGAACAATGTCTCCGGTCTCGTGGTCGGGGAGGTAGACCAGGCAGGCATCGCAAGCGCTGACCTCGACAGTGATTGCGACAAGTTCCTGCATCATGTCATTGATCGAGAGCCCGGAGCTAACAATTCGACTTATTCGATGCAGAATAGCAATTTGCCAGTCTCCCGCATCGTTTCCTGATTTGTGCATGTTGTAGCGAGGTTAAGTGTAAGCAGGATGGAAAGGCCAATCGAAAGTTCTTATGCCCTCCATAACCTAAGTGTCTGCCGCACGAATTAAGTACAATCGTGTACCCCTCGCGCTTATCGCGGGAATAAAGAAAATGAATTGGACGCGAGTTACGATTCGTCGTAAGGTTTAGTCACGCTACATAGGAACAAGCAGCACTGCCAACCGAGTCCGTTGCCAAGCTGAGTATTCCTTCCAAAAAAGACGCCTGCGCTGTAGCTCGCGTTTGCACTCCCCGCTCCCTGATCGAGCCAAAGTCCCAAGCCCACTTTAAGAAAACTTTTTACTGCGACAGTTAACGCGCGACGTGATGCGAAACATTGGCAATCATGCAGGCGCGGTGTACCCATCCCAAACTGGATGCCGGGATCAGTGTATCCACAGCTTCCAGAAACCGACGAACTCTTAATAAAAGGAGCACGGACATGGCAAGAAGAAGCATCGCGATCTACGGCAAAGGCGGAATCGGAAAATCCACGACGACCCAGAACACGGTAGCAGCACTGGCCGAGATGGGAAAGAAAGTAATGGTGGTCGGATGCGATCCCAAGGCGGATTCGACCCGCCTGCTGCTCGGCGGCCTGGCACAGAAGACGGTTCTGGATACACTGCGCGATGAAGGCGACGAAGTAAATTTGGAAGACGTGATGCGCCCCGGATATGGCGGCACGCACTGCACTGAGTCCGGGGGACCGGAACCAGGTGTAGGATGCGCGGGCCGTGGCATCATCACCTCTATCAACCTTCTAGAGCAGTTAGGCGCATACGAAGAGGACCTCGACTATGTCTTTTATGACGTACTCGGCGACGTGGTCTGCGGCGGTTTTGCAATGCCGATGCGCGAGGGTAAGGCGCAGGAAATTTACATTGTATGCTCGGGCGAAATGATGGCGATGTATGCCGCGAACAACATCTCCAAGGGCATTGTGAAATTTGCTCAGGCTGGTGGCGTTCGACTGGGCGGCATCATTTGCAATAGCCGCAAAGTAGACAACGAGTTGGAAATGATTTCAGAGTTTGCCCGCCTGCTTGGAACACAGATGATTCACTTCGTCCCCCGCGACAACGATGTGCAACGCGCCGAAATTAATCGCAAAACGGTGATCGAGTGGCGTCCAGGGTGCCCGCAGGCTGACGAATATCGCCAACTGGCTCGGGCAATCGACCAGAACAAATTGTTCGTAATTCCGAAGCCGCTGCCAATGGAGACGCTGGAAAAACTGCTGATCGATTTCGGGCTTGTCGAAGACGTGGGCTCGGAAGTGGTCGCCTGACAGTGGGTTCACGGACCCGATAAAACGCAGTGCGCCCGATGAGGGCCAGTACACACAATGGAGTGAGAGATGTCAAAAGATCCGCGTGTCGTCAAAGATGAACTGATTCAGATCTATCCGAAGAAGCTTCGCCAGAAGCGCTCCGAGCAGATTGTTGTCACGGAACATCGTGAAGACGGCAGCGTGCCGGCGATTAAATCGAACGTTCGCAGCAGCCCTGGAATCATTACCCAGCGGGGGTGCACCTATGCCGGTTGCAAGGGCGTGATTTTCGGACCCACTCGCGACATTCTTAACCTTGTGCACGGCCCCATCGGATGCGGTTTCTACGCATGGCTGACGCGGCGCAACCAGACGCGCACGCCCACCGACAGCGCTCCGAATTTCATGAATTACTGTCTATCGACAGACATGCAGGAAGAGAACATTGTCTTCGGAGGCGAGAAGAAGCTGAAGGTTGCGGTGAAAGAGGCCTACGAACTCTTCCATCCCAAGGCAATTGCGATTTTCTCGACCTGCCCGGTCGGACTCATTGGCGACGATGTGCACGCCGTCGCCCGAGAGATGTCAGTCGAATTAGGAATCAACATCTTCGGGTTAAGTTGCGAAGGCTATCGCGGGGTCAGCCAGTCGGCAGGACACCACATTGCCAACAACGGACTGTTCAAACACATTATCGGACTAGACGAAACTCCGCACGACGACAAATTCAAGATCAACCTGCTGGGTGAGTACAACATTGGCGGCGACGGCTTTGTGCTGGAAGAGATTCTCTCGCGTTGCGGCATCAAGCAGATATCGACGTTCAGCGGAAACTCGACCTACGACAGCATGGCGAACTCACACACCGCGGATCTGAACCTCGTGATGTGCCACCGCTCGATCAATTACGCTGCCGAGATGATGGAGAAGAAGTTTGGTATTCCATGGATGAAGGTGAACTTCATCGGCGCCGACGCCACGGCAAAAACCTTGCGTAAGATTGCCCAGTACTTTGAAGACGCCGAACTCGCAGAGCGTGTTGAGCAGGTAATCGCCGAGGAGATGGCAAAGGTTGAAGCCACGCGATCGGTGGTAAAAGCCCGTTGCGAGGGCAAGACAGCCATGCTCTTTGTTGGCGGCTCGCGCGCGCACCACTACCAGATGTTGTTCACCGAGATTGGCATGAAGACGATCGCGGCTGGATACGAATTCGGTCACCGCGACGATTACGAGGGGCGCAGTATTCTGCCCGGATTGAAAGTGGACGCTGATAGCAGAAACATTGAACAAATTGACGCCGTTCCGGATCCTGAGCGTTATCGTGCACGCCGCAGCCCCGATCAGATTGCCAAGCTGGAAGCCCTCTCTGAAATGGAGTTCCGCGATTACATTGGCATGATGAAGGAAATGGATGACGAGCAACTTGTCATCGACGACTTGAGCCATCATGAGACAGAACGCCTGCTGGAGATTTACAAGCCTGACATTTTCTGCGCCGGCATCAAGGAAAAGTACGCAGTGCAGAAGATGGGAATTCCCTGCAAGCAATTGCACAGCTATGACTACGGTGGACCGTATGCTGGCTTCCGTGGCGCGATCAATTTCTTCAACGACATCGACCGGATGGTGAACATGAAGATCTGGTCGTATGTGACTCCGCCATGGCAACCAAAGGCGAAGCAACCAGAAGAAATGGCCGCAGACTAGACGCCGCAAACAAACACCGTCAGCCCTGATTGAGAACACAACCTGCTCGCCGAGCAGAAAGGGAATTCCATATGCTTTTGCGCCACACTACCGACGAGGTCCTGGAACGCTCCGCACTCACGGTGAATCCTGCAAAGACTTGCCAACCGATTGGCGCGATGTACGCCGCGCTGGGCCTGCACGGTTGCCTGCCGCACAGCCACGGATCGCAGGGTTGCTGTTCGTACCACCGCAGCACTTTGACGCGCCACTACAAGGAACCGGTGATGGCCGCGACCAGTTCGTTTACTGAAGGCACGTCAGTCTTTGGCGGACAGGCCAACCTGTTGCAGGCAATTGAGACAATCTTCGCCGTCTATAACCCAGAGGTGATTGCGGTTCACACCACATGTCTGTCAGAGACGATTGGCGACGACCTCGTGCAGATCATTGCCAAGGCCGTGGGTGAGAGCAAAGTACCAGAAGGCAAGCACGTAATTCACTGCAACACGCCTAGCTACCAGGGTTCGCACGTCACTGGATTTTCCAGCATGACCAAAGCGTTCGTCACTTACTTCGCAGACCCGGGCGCAGAAAAGAGCAAGCAGATCAATGTGGTTCCCGGATGGGTTGAGCCTTCGGACATGCGCGAACTGAAGTGCCTGGCTCACAAGATGGGGATTGAAGTCGTAATGTATCCAGACACTTCGGACGTGCTGGATGCACCGCAGACGGGCAAGCACGAGTTTTATCCCAAGGGCGGGACCACCGTGGAACAGATACGTTCTTCCGGTGGAAGTGCCGCTACCCTAGGCCTGGGACTATCGGCCTCCACGGCGGCGGTCGACGCGCTGACTTCAAAGTGTGGTATCGCGGGCACCATGCTCGAGTTGCCGATTGGCTTGCAAGCGACCGACCGGTTTGTCGATACGCTGCGCACGATGGCAGGAGTGAAGGTTCCCGATGCAATCACCGATGAACGGGGACGATTGCTGGACATGATCTCAGACATGCATCAGTACGTGCACGGCAAGCGGGTTGCGCTGTTTGGAGACCCGGACCAAGTTGTTTCCCTTGCGGAATTCCTGACACTGTTGGACATGAAGCCGGTGTACGTCGTCTCCGGCACGCCAACTCCGCAATTCGAGGAGCGTATTGCCGCAGCTGGAGTGAACGTGCAGGAGTCGAAGATTCGCGCAGGAGCACAGGCGGATATGTACCTGATGCATCAGTGGATCAAACAGGAATCAGTCGACCTGCTTATCGGTAACACCTATGGAAAGTATATTGCGCGCGATGAAAATATTCCCTTCGTGCGCCATGGCTTCCCTATCCTCGACCGCGTTGGTCACTCTTACTTCCCAACAGTGGGTTACGAGGGCGCAATGCGGTTGCTGGAAAAGATCCTCGGCGTATTCATGGACCGGCAGGACCGCGATGCTCCTGAGGAAAGCTTTGAACTGACGATGTAGTCGAGCGACCAACCATAGAGGAAAAGACAATGGCGGAT
>Ga0316231_1001631_pt1 | contig 24018 bp, 28 predicted proteins | sample TBH18027metaG_FD_206002 | JGI IMG/M metagenome (GOLD analysis project Ga0316231, IMG submission 206002) | Freshwater microbial communities from Trout Bog Lake, Wisconsin, USA - TBH18027 | ecosystem: Environmental > Aquatic > Freshwater > Lake > Hypolimnion/Profundal zone | place: USA: Wisconsin... | reverse complement strand
TTTTCGGGACTATCTATTGCCGAGAGAGCAGCTCTTGGACTTCGGTGGCTAAAAACAACGTATAAACTTTCTGAAGATGTGGCGGCCCAATTCCTCAAGGAAGCAATTGCAAAAGGTGTGAAACAGGCTGCGCTCGATGCGTTTGGGGCGGCCGCGGCCCGAGCCGCGGCTGCAAAGGCGGCGCTGACACAGGGGCTCGAGGCGGGTTTAGGACTCGCAACTGACCCGATGATGGTTGTTATGGGTCTTGGTATGGCCATGGACATAACGAATTATGGCAACTACGCGGCCATCATAAGAACTTCTGATTACCTACAGATGAAAATACAAGAGGACGTGGTTACACAACAACAAACAATTGATTGTGGTTCATGGCCCCGTGGCCCAACGTGTCCGCCGTCACCTGCAGCGTCACCGGCGGATGCAAACGCACCAGCTCCTCCGCCGACACGAGGAAGGTACCCGCACTTCTTGGGTCCTCTTGACCTCATGGACGCCGACGCTATGATGGCGACAATTCTCAATAAAATTGTAGATTTGTTTGCTGATCCTGGAACACTGAATGGAGGTCCTCTTATAACCGTCATTAACGCACTTCGTCAAATTCCTCAAACTCCAACAATAAAGTCCGTGACGACCGATCTGTACACACTCCAGCGAACAATATGTTGGGAAAAGGGAGGTGCATTTGGAGATCCGGGAATAGCGTGGTACTGGTGGTCGAATACTGCATCACAAAACGTAATAACATCTTCTATCAAAAATTTGGGCACAGAACCTGGAACTTCACGTGCTATTGGTCAGCTCAAGATCATTGGTATGGTTCAAAATACCATGGGACTTTATTTAAAATCAATAGTACAAAATACTGCAAGTCCAAGCTCGAGCCCGGTGCCATCTCCGTGCGCGGATCCTCAAAACGGTGCATTTACACTCCCAGATGGCAATTTTGCATGTGTAAATCTTGACGATCTAGTTGCTCAAGCTCAAAATGCTATTGTTTCTTTGGGAAACAACATACTTCCGGCAGATTACAACATGTCATTTATTATAGATCTTGTTCAGGAAGAAACGAACTTTATTTGCGAATCAAACGGGGGCGTTCGCATAGCACCCGGACCGGGGTACTCTTCAAATACGTGTACGTGGGCTACACAGGCGGATTGTCACGGTGCTTTTCCGTGGCGTGCAGGGGATGTGACCGCCAACACGCTCAGTCTCGTCTGCGCCACGAGCACGCCCGCTCCGTGTCCGCCCCCAGCACAAGCACCGGGGTGTAGTCCTGATAATACGCCGAGTTACTCACCAAGTCCTGGGTACGACTGTTGTTCTCAAAACGGTGTGAACTCGGACAACACATGCAAAGCTTGCATTCCATCGGGGAGTTACAGCAAGTCCCCTTCGCCCGGGTGGGACTGCTGTTCCGGAAACGGAGCAGACTCGAATAACATTTGTTTACCACCTTCGTGTCCACCACCAATCACCGTTGTTCCCGCGCCGTGTTCCCCACCCGCTTCGTTTAGCGGGTGTAAAGGAACGGGCAAACTGAGCACATCTTCGACCCCCGGAGCCGACTGTTGCGCCCAAAGCGGTGTCGACGGCAAAAACTACTGCTTTCCATTCATATGTCCTCCACCAGTTCCACTCATTGCAAACCCGTGTCCTGCAGCTCTTGATCCAGACAATTCAGATTTGATTTATACCGAATGGAGAAACAAAGACTGGTTTTCTATTCCCGGTCGATCATGGACTCCAATTATAGACAGTAGCCAGATTCCTTCGGGAGGAGCATGTATCCAAGCCAATCCAAGTCTTCATATAGAATGCGACACGACGCACAGTACGGGACTTGGCGTCACACAAACGGCTACAAACACATACGATAGGGTTCACGGTGTGTGCACAAACTCAATAGAATACTGTAGAATCAAGAGTGTTGAACAAGGGGACGTTGCTCTTGAAGATATGGGAGGGCTTCAGAGTTACGCAACAGATGTTGGCGCGTATAACGCCACGTCTGTAATTCCTCATTGGCAAGCTGCACAAGTATTGTCATCACTTGGGGACGACTTTGTTGATGTTTTAACTGGAAATTTCGGAGCCTTGGCGCCCCCTCCGCCAGTGGCTACGTATATAACCGGACCATCGCTCAAATCGTGCTACGTAAATACGGGACAGATGGTCGCTGAAGATATTGCTACATCGTCTTTAACTCGGTTTTTAATAGGTGGGGGGTTGGACGCGGACATCTCGTACGCTTTGAATCAGGCGGCGAATGCCCTAGATCCCGGAATTATTGCTTTCTATCAAGGAGTGATAGATGCACCCAACTACGTCGCCGAAGGAGACGCTTTTTTACAAAGTATCAGACCATATACAATCACTGGCGTCCCCGTTGCGTATCCGCCACCTTTACATTCTGTAACTATTTCCGATCCTCCGACACTTCAATTCACGCCACTCGCACCTCCACCGAATATACAAAATATTACAATTATTCCACCCAATGCGTCAGTGAATACTGGTGACGTTTTAGTCGATGTTGTAGTGAATTCATTAACAAATTCATTTGTAGGCGCGGGTGTGACGGTCGCATCAACTCTCGCCAACACGGGAATAAATTTATCAAACGATGTGGTGCATACTGGTATTCAAATCGGAAACTCTCTTCAGGGGGCGGGTACTACAATTGGAAACTCTGTTCAAAATGCGGGAGTTGCGGCGGCAAATGCCGTAGAAAAAGCGGCCGTGGACGTTTTGAATGATGCGGCCCACGCGGGTGTGACCGCAGTTAACACACTTGAAAATGCTGGAGTTGAGGCCGCAAATGCTATAGAACAGACGGCACTCACTGCAGTTCAGGCGACTTCACAAGGCATTTCAGTGGCCGTTGAGACGGAGCTAAACTTCGTATATAATAATACATATTCTGGATTGCAGCAGGCGGTAACGAATGGTCTAACGGGAACATCCGGCGGATACTTCGCACAATCAGGTGGGGAATTCAATCCAGAAAATTGGTCTCCTCCTGGCCAAGGGGGGTGTTTCCCCGGAAACTCGCTCGTGATGCTCGATGACGGGTCATTCGTCGAAATGTTTCAACTCGAGACTGGTATGAAAGTTCTCGCTATCAATGGACGTGGTGAACCCATATTCAGTGAAGTGTTTACGTGGATTTTACGTGAACCAGACGCAGAGGACGTATTTTTGGAACTCGAAACAGAGTCGGGTAAAAGCATACGTCTTTCAAAACAGCACTATATACACGTTACACAAGGAACATGGAAAGACACGCATCTCATTTCCGCTCAAGAAGTCCAAGTTGGACAGTGTGTATGGGTCGATTCCAAGACGTCTAAAGTTACACGCATAAGTGAAATAGTTGAAAAAGGCGTGTTTAGCCCCGTGACGGTTGAAGGTTCCATTGTCGTTGATTCTGTCCTCGCCTCGTGTGTAACAACATACGAAGACATTATTGGGTCCGGGTTCCCGACATTATACATAACCAAGAGGGCGCCTCCAATGATGGCCCACCACTTCATTCTTAAATGGGCGTACCTCCTCGGAGGTTGGCGCGGAATGCGTATCATGGACTTTTTTCATAAACCGCTCTATGCCCTCGCTGGAAGGGCTCCTCCCAAATAAATTTCGGAGCAAATATAAGAATGCACCGGGATGTGAGTATCCTGGTGCTGATCGCAGTACTTCTTTTTGTAATGATTTTTAGAACAAAAAGAAGTTCTTTTACACCCGCCGCCTGTCAGGCAAACCAGGTACCTTATCCCGGAAGCTCTATATGTGGGTACTGTCCAGAAGGGACGCACAGTGACGGCACAACAGAAACGTGTTCAAATTGTCCCGCGGGATACAGTTCTTTGCTAGGAAGCGGGTGTTTACAATGTCCTTCAGGGTTCACGTCCGTTGAAGGTGGAAGGTGTGTTTTGTGTCCAGCCGGAACGTACTCGCCTTCTCCCGGTTCGAGCTGTCAGCCGTGTCCACCGGGGCAAACATCTCACGGATACGCCGATGCGTGCGCACCGTGTCCCGCGGGTATGTCGTCTGTTTCTGGGGGCGCGTGTCAAACGTGTCCCGCGGGGTTTTACGCGACGGCGGGTGGGAACTGTACAGCGTGTCCGTCGGGTCAAACAAGTGACGGGAACGGAGGTCCGTGTACAGCGTGTCCCGCTGGTACTGCTTCATACGCGGGAGGACCTTGCTTAGCTTGCCCTACGGGGTACTCGGCGGCCACTGGTTCCCCAGGGTGCTCATACTGTCCAATTGGTCAAACCGCCTCGTCCCCCGGAACGTGTTCACCCTGTCCAGCCGGAACCACTTCGGCGGGAGGAGCGGCCCCATGTGCAGCCTGTCCAGCGGGCCAGCACCCAGGAACGAATGGTTTGTGCGTATACTGCCCGGCGGGTCAAACAAGCGACGGGAACGGAGGGGCCTGTACAAACTGTCCTCAAGGGTTCACGTCCGTTGCGGGCGGACCGTGTGAGCCGTGCCCTGTAGGGTATTCATCTGCACCCGGTGATGGCGCATGTTCCGCGTGTTCAATTGATAAAACATCGAGTGGACAAGGAGGGGCGTGCACCCCGTGTCCCGCCGGAAAGTACTCGCCTGCAGGAAGCTCGTGTGGAACCTGTGTTGCCGGGTTCTCATCCACCGCCGGAGGTAATTGTGCAGCGTGTCCCGCAGGCTATTCTTCCCCGGCGGGTGGTTCCTGCACGACGTGCCCCAAAAATTACACGTCTGCTAGTGGGGCGGCGAGTTGTGTTCCATGTACAGCAGGATACTATTCCAAGGCCGGAGACCCTTTGTGTACACCCTGTCCGGCCGGAAAACAAAGTGATGGACAAGGGGGAGATTGTACAGCCTGCCCAGCGGGACAGACATCTATAGCTGGAGCCACGTGTTCCGCGTGTTTAGCCGGATACTCACTTCAGACCGACGGAACGTGTGCCGTGTGTCCATTGGGGACAAGGAGTAACGGAAGCGGAGGTCAATGTATAGCGTGTTTGGCCGGAACGTTTTCAAGTCCCGCGGGTGCTCCATGCGCTGCGTGCAGAGCTGGCTATACCTCACCTGCCGGGTCTTCGTCATGCAACCCGTGTCCAGCCGGCCAAGACACCGACGGTCAAGGCGGCGCGTGCACTCCCTGTGCCATCGGGAAATACTCGAGTACTGCAGGTGCGGCCTGTACGCCATGTGCTCCCGGGTGGACGACGACCGCCGTGGGCGCGACAGCGTGTACAGTTTCCAGCGCTTCTTGTCCGGTCGGTCAGTACATAACACCATCCGGAACGTGTCAAAATTGTCCAGCGGGTACTTACTCGACAAATGGCGAGACGTGCACCCCATGTGCATCTGGATACACGTCAGTATCTGGAGCTTCACAATGCACTTCATCGTGTTCTGCTGGTAGTGAAATCGTGAATGGGACGTGCACGCAGTGTCCAGTGGGCACTTTTTCGACGGGAGGTTCAACGTGTACTCCCTGTGCCTCTGGGTTCTCTTCAAGTGTTGGTTCTTCGGTGTGTACGGCGTGCCCTGCCGGTCAATCGAGTACAGGAGGAGGGGCGTGCACTCCGTGTACAGGTGGTAAAAGTTCCGTTTCTGGCGGCTTGTGCGTGTGTCCTCAAGCTATGGCGCTTGTAAATGGAACGTGTCAAAACTGTCCGGCCGGTCAAACAAGCGATGGTCTAGGGGGGCCGTGTACTAATTGTCCGTCTGGATACGCGTCAGGTTCTGGAGGTACGTGTATAGCCTGTCCACCGGGAACAGTCTCGGTCGCAGGTGGACAGTGTACAGTTCCAGATTCTATCAATTGGATCGGGTTTCCAAGAAAGACCGATGGAACGTGTGGACTTGTGAACGGCGTTGGTTTTTCATGTCCAGCGGGTCAGTGCTGTAATAATGGAACTTGCGGTGGTTCCGTAGGTACAAAGGATGCTACTTATTGCGTTTCTGATTACGGAAACGGGTACTATAAGGGAGTGTTTGATGGCTCCGCCTGGGGTCCTCTGAACAGTTACCTCGACCCTGTAGCGGGGACCTACAACACATGTTCAAATCCACCCACAACATCAAACTGGTACATAACTCAGGTATGTGATTCAATTAACGATAATACATTTGGAACTGCACCAACGTGTCCATCTGGACAGAGGTTATCCGGATTTAGTGCAGGACAGATTGGGTCCGGTCTTCCTACCATTCTTTTCCCAACTCACACTGGCCAGGTGGGAAGCCCGGGAACGTGCACCAACTGTACAACCACCGTACCCTTGGGACAGTACGTGTCGGCCATATGTACTAACACTTCAGATACACAATTTACAGCGTTCACAGCTTGCCGCCCGGGTCAAAGGCTGGTGGGCCAATCCAGTGGGTCTGCAACGACGCTCGGAAGTGCTGGAACGTGCGCCAGCTGTACAACCACCGTACCTGCGGGACAGTACGTGTCCACCGTATGTCAAGGAACTACGGACACGCAGTTCACACCCATGCCCTCTTGTCCATCTGGACAGTTCCTTTCAGGATCGAGTTCTGGATCTGCTACGACTCTTGGAAATCCGGGAACGTGCACACCTTGCACAAACACCGTACCATCGGGTCAGTACGTGACGGCCATATGTCAGGGAACTGCGGACACGCAGTTCACACCAATACCGTCTTGTCCGTCTGGACAGGTCCGTACAGGAGGAACTCCAGGATCTGCAACGACTCTTGGAAATCCGGGAACGTGCGTCTGCAAAAAAAATTTCATAAACGTGGGAGGATCGTGCGTTTCATGTGCTCCAGGATTCATTACCTCAAAACCCGGAGATGCTCAGTGTACACAGTGTCCTCCGGGGCAGATGACGGACGGAAACGGCGGAGAGTGCACGCCTTGCCCAGCCGGAACATATGAAGGATACACACCTGGATCCGCCGTGTTGCAGTGTATTACAGATGATGCGGGCTACTATTCACCCGCAGGTTCGGCAACTGAAAAACCGTGCCCTGCAGGGCAAACAAGCGATGGCAAAGGTGGACCATGTATGCCGTGCGCCGTTGGCACATACTCGCCCGCAGGAGGGGTGTGTACTGCTTGTCCCCAAGGTCTCACGAGTGACGGAAAGGGGGGGCCATGTACAGCGTGCTCCCCCGGAACAACTTCTATAACGGGTTATCAGTCGTATCCAACACCCGGCGGTGGAGTTACGCAAGTTCCAACGTACACGGGCAATGGCAATATATGTCATACATGTCCACCCGGAACGTTAGTAGGAAGTCTAGGATGCCAAGGCTGCGGTGTTGGACAATATCTAAATGGTACAACGTGTACGCCCTGTGCGGCCGGTCAGACATCAGACGGCGTCAGCGGGTGTACAGCGTGTCCACCGGGCACGACATCTTCTAGTTCAGGAGGGCTGTGCAACTTCTGTCTTCCAGGACAGGTTTTGGTTGGTTCCACGTGTCAAAACTGTCCACAGGGACAAACTTCGGACGGCGCAGGAGGTGCTTGCGGCGCCCCCAAGAACTGGGTCATCCCACAAAATCCAATTTGTGCTACAAATAGTTATAGTGGATTTATTCCTGGGAGTGTTCAATCTGTAAACGCCACCATTATACCTCCACCAAACTCTGCTCCCGTATCGGGTGACACTATAATATCAGTAGCACCTACTCTCGTATCTTCACTTCCAAACTTTATTGCCGGGTACACGATTCGTCTGTTTTTAACGGCAGGTGTTCAAAGCTTCATGTACATCCGAAGCGTAAGCGGCTCAAGCATCTACGGGTATTGGGTGAGTTCAGGTGGGACAACTCTGCTCCCTTGCCCAGTCACTACCCAGACAACAGTTACTTCACTTGCGGCCGGTCCTTTGTGTCCCCTCGCGTGTCCACCTGGAACAAACACATACTACAATAACGGACTATGCACACCTTGTCCTGCAGGTTCATACTCAAACAACGGATTGACGTGCACATCTTGTCCAAGTGGTCAGACGTCTGATGGCAACGGCGGGGCGTGTGCGTACCCCACCGTCGGTTTTACTTTGAACGGAACTACTATTGGTCCGTGCCCTATTGGTAAGACGTCCGATGGCGCGGGAAGTGCATGTACCCCGTGCCCGGCCGGTCAAACATCCGGGGGTCAGGGAGGGGCGTGTACGTCATGCTCCGCTGGGTTTTCATCATCTTCTGGAGGCACATGTAGTGCGTGTTCATTGTCGTCTTATTCCCCGGCCGGTGGCCTCTGTACAGCGTGTCCAGTGGGTCTCATGAAGAATGGGGCAGGGAATGGATGCACATCTTGCCCCACAGGTCAGGTGTTTGATACCCCTTCAAATTCTTGTATAAATTGCATGGCCAACTCCGTTGCAAGCCCGTATAATGGAGGTATGGGGTGCGTCCGGTGTTCTGCGGGGACGAGTACAAAGGGAGTGGCGGGCGCAACTTCATGCTCACCGTGCCCGGCGGGGTATAGCTCTACGAATGCCAGCGACTGTACAAAGTGTCCTGTAAACCAAACGAGTACAGCTGGAGGTGTTTGTACAGCGTGCGCAGTTGGTACGTATGTTAATAGCCAGAACGTTTGTTCACCTTGCCCGGCCGGTCAGGTTGCCGATGTTGTGACGGGTATTTGTACAATATTGTGTCCAGAGTCCACGTACAAATACAATGGCACCTGTATTTCCTGCCCTCCGGGATACACATCCGTGAACGGAGGACCTTGTGTGAAATACTGCAACAATCAACAGACTCCTTATAAAAAATCAGATGGAACCTACACATGTCTTCCGTGCGATTTGGCACAAGCTGGAAGGCCGGCCGTGTGTGGACAGTTCGGAACTTGTTCAGATCCAGCCGCGCAGACAGTAGCATCTGCGTTCGGGGGAACAAATCAGTCGTGTTTCTTCAATGTTCCTAATCTTCCAGGTTTCCCTCCTCTGTTTTCACCTACAACATTTTCTGGAACTTCATTTGGTACACCTCAAGTTATAAGCTATACGGGTTCGGCTGGTACTTTAACATTGAGCGCTGGTACCTATCAGTTTATAGTGAAGGGGGCGGCTGGTGGCGGCATGTGGTCGCCCCTGTACGGTGGAAAGGGAAGAACGGTTATAGCTTATTTTACGCTGACCTCTTCTACAAGCATACAATACGTCATAGGAGGCCAAGGAACAGACTTCAATCAAAACGCGGGCGGCGGGGGCGGGACATACGTATACGACACGACGAATTCTCGCTTCCTTTATGTTGCGGGCGGCGGCGGGGGTCAGAATCAGTATGGATATGCAACTACAGATGCCGGAAGCACAACTTCTCCTGGAAGTGGATCTGGAGGAACTTTCACCGGATATTCATCCGCCGGCGCTGGTGGCGGAATAAATGGAAACGGTGCATCTGGATATGGAAATTCAGGAGGTGGCAAATCTTTTACAAATGGCTCGGCCGGAGGAACTGGATACACCACGGGAGGATTTGGCGGTGGTGGCGGCGCTCAGCCAGGCGGTGGTGGCGGTGGTGGCGGGGGTTACACTGGAGGAAACTCGGGTCTCGGTGGAACCTCATACGCAATTTCAGGATCGGATATAAGTTATGATTCGGCAGACAATACGGGAAATGGGTCCCTTTCCATACTAGCTGTATAAAAAACGTGTCTTGACGGACCCATGGGTCCTTCCAAACTTCTCTTGACCAATCACAAGAGACCAAAGGACATGGAGTGCTCAGTGTGCTTCTCCGAATCTGGTCCCTTCCAGAAACTGTGCTGCGGGCACGTTTTCTGCAAAGGATGTATTAAGCAGTGGTATTCAAAGGGCGCGGCGGGGTGTACGTGTCCGATGTGTCGCCGGCCCATGTATTGGCGGGGCTTTCACAAGGTCAAGGAGGAGTGGGACGAGGAGGCCTATGAGCACAAGTGTGCCGAGGTGTTTGGGCAAGCACTCGATGAGGCGTTCGAGGATGCTCAGGACTTTGCGGACGAGTTCCCGCCTCAGTGGCGCTCGCGGATATTCAGGGACCTTATTGAGGACTTTATCGACCTCGAAAGGACGTACCGGTTTTTGAAATCGCGCGATGCGAGCCCGGACGAGATGGAGGATGTGTTCTACTACGGCGTCTACTACTCGGACAGACACATGGACAAGTGCATATGGCTCGACGAGCCGCCCAGGGAGTTTGCGACGCGGTACCCGCTGCGTAAGGACGGTACAAGGGGTGGCAAGAGGTGTCGAGCTCTTCAAGACGAGTGGTTCGAGATGACCGTGTACTTGTTCTAGTTATATGGAATAGCCCCCGCGGGCGCGTGTAACATGAATATTCCTGCTATAATCGCAATGAGTCCCACGTATTCTATAGGTCTGTTGAGTCTCTCGCCGAGTATAAAGTAGGCTGCAATCGTCTCAAGCACGGCAGACACTCCGTCCCACATTCCATTCACATAAAGAACGTTCCCGACCCTCAAAGACCGAATCAGAAAGTAAATAATACCTATGTATCCAATGCTTCCCTGAGCGAAGGCGGGGATGCCCCCACCTCGGGCGAACGCCTTGAACCCAAAGTCTCCGAAAATTTCAGCAATCGAAAGAGCTATGATGTCAAAGTTGCTCATCCTGACTTAAAAAGGGCAGACATATTTTTAGTACAAAGCAATGGAGGCGATTGAGGCTGTTCTCGAGTTGGCAAAGGAGCGCGATCAGATTGCGGATGAGCTGGAGACGTACGAGGACTGGTTCGAGTCCCTGGTGGGCCGCAAGGTGTCTCTGTCTCTGAAGAACAAGAAGAGCACCCGATTCGTGGAGTGCATCGTGACCGAGTTTGTAGAGGGTGAGGGCTGGGAGCTGACCAACTGTGAGGGCGAGGGTGACGAGGAGGTGTTCATGGTGACTCTTGAGGACATCTTCAAGGGAAAGGTGGTTATTCATCAGGACTAAAGGTCGGTCTTTGAACGACCGCCCCGCCCTCTTGGGACCTTCAGAACTGGAACTATTTTTCTAAACAACTAACAGTATGATAAACGCGGCAAGTCTCTTGACGACTTTGTTCGCCTTTGCGGTGGGGTTTTGGGTTCATAAAAACTACCTCAAAGGCCAACCAGTGTGGGCTGTCGTTGCAGGGACACTCGCGTTTGGCGAAGTCTTTAAATGGGCGACGGGTATTGAGACGTTTCCTCTCAAAATATTCACAAAGACGCAGGTCGGTTCAGAGGTGGACCAGGAGGCACAAGGTTTACTCACCTAGGCCCGTCGTGTCTGACCCCGTCAGACACTGATTGAGTTCCTCGCAAAACTCCTTGAGACCTGGCTGAATAACATTCGACCACATCTCCTCATCACGAGTAATCTCGTGACTCAGAACCTGTGTGTTGTACTGCTCTACGAGCTTTGCATGTACAAGACCCAGCATATGCAGGTACATCTGTACCTGAATCATCTCGTATTCGACCACCCGACGAAACAGACGATTTGTTCGGTTCTTAATTTCGACCAGAACCTTGGACCCGTCCGGGCGCTCTTCGATACGATCAATCTTACCCGTTACCACAAACTTCCTGTCTCCAAGTTCACACACATCATAATTGTAAAACGAATTATCCTTGACCCATGTGACATTCTCTTGGGTCGTGACCTTGTCGGCCGTCTTGTCCTCTGATCGGGTCCCGTGAGTCGTGTATACCCGAGACCGAAGGTGATCAATCACATCGGCCTTTTGGGATGCATTCAATTTTGTATCGGAATTGATCTTTTGAAGAGCCTCACTATAAATCTTTTGAACTTCAAGAGAGTCCTTTGCCTTGGTATTCACGGCGGTGGCCAAAACGGCCTGTGCCTCGGACGAGACGCTCAGAGCCTCCTCTGCAACGTCCTTCTTGGTCTTGCCCGTGAAGGTCTGGGGTGCGTACTTTTTCCACAGATCCTGGAGAACCTCCTGGCGGGGCTTGTACTGATTTCGCCCCAAAATTGCCGCCACGTCACTCGCCTTGAGGACGATACGCATGGGTGTCATTTTTAGTATATAAAAAAGTGTCGTCTCTAAGTAAAAGATGGTCCCTCTCGTCTTTGCGTGTTTGAGTCCAAAGGGGACTGTTCCCCCTCCCCGAAAGCTCACGTCCAAGGACGTGAAGCGGGCTATTCAGCAGGCCCATAACGTTTGTCACAACTCGGAAGATACGCCAGCGTGTCGAGTCATGTGGGATCGAGTTGACGAGCTGTCGCATGCACTGGCTCGTCAACAGGAACGGGAAAAGGAAGAAGAGCTTGAGACGCGTGAATACGATGTTTAGCCTCTTGGGACGTTTAAAAGGAGAAAAATGAGTCCTATAGCAAACACGGTCCCTACTGCCGGAAACACAACCATGACTCTTTGGACTCGTGTTGGTTGTTGAACAACTGGAACAGGAACAATGATCTGGTTTGGTTCAGTGCTTTTCGGGAGCGGAAGCGGTGAGCGACACAAGGGGCACTTGGGCAAGTAACACTGAATATGGACTTTGTTGTGACAACACCCCATCTGTACAACAGTTCCCGTGAGGGGTTCGAGGCACACGGGGCACTCCGGGAGCGGGTGGCTCTGCCACTGCTCCGAGACACAGTCTCCTCCGTCCATCTTAGAGTGTAAGCAGATAATGTTTTAAAATAAGCTCGTGACCTTCCGGAACTTTAATTTTCTTCTTAAATTCATTCTGAAGGTCTTCCCGGGCCCGAGCAACCACCCGACTCCTGAGTTCCATGTACTCGTCATGGACCTCTGGAGGGGCTAATTTTGTTGTAAATATGTGAAGGGACTTGAGACAGGGGACGTGTCGCGAAAGCACTTCTTCTATTTCGGCCTTTGTCAAACTGTGGAGATATTTGTGTGCCTTTGTTTGTTTTTTGAGGAAGACAAGCTCCATGGTTGTTACCATGGGCACTGAAAAAACGCGGGTAGGGGTGCAGAGCACCCCGCCCCGCGGACCCGAAATTCGGGTCCTGTCCGACCCAAGACGCCTTTCAAGGACCCCAGAAACCATATGGAAAAGGAGCCTACACGTCGTGAACAAAAGCGCGAGTCAGCACGCAAGGCCCGTGAGCGCGCCATCTACACGAAGAAGGCCGTCCGTATTAAGGAGGCTCGGCTCGAGAAGCAAAAGGCAAATGGAGCACTCCCCGTACGCCAATTACAGCTTTGACAAGGACTTCAAGGGCACCATCTGTGAAATGATGGACTTGATTACACCCGGCGTCCTCTTTGAGTTGGAGTTGGCGCCCCAGGAGCCCTCTTCGAAACTTGGGCGTACACCCTCGACCTACGAGTACGGCTCCAGCTTGGAGACGGGACCCGTGAAGGGTGAGGCGTACGTTATGTGCTCAGATGGGAGTATCCAGTCCAAGTGGTTCCCCGAAAAGCCTATCGGGTGGGAACTCGTCAAGATGCCTGGAACTCTGTTTGGAATTGGGTGGCGTGTCACACAAATGGGCTTCGAGCCCGAGGAGTGCTCTCCGCGTATCCTCGGGCGGGTCGAAGAGACGCCCAAGGGCCGGGGCAAGATTGGAACGCAGATTTTTCGGGCGTACGCCACCTAAAGACAAGTGACTTTGTATAGATATGCCAGAACCTCTTTGGGAGGCCCTTTTAATCACACTCACCGTGCCCTTCACATACACACTCACGTCCAACTTCCCCCTTTTGAGCGCCTTCATACTCGCGAGTGTTCTATATAAAAATTAAACCCGTGCCCATAGTAGGTATGAATAAGCCGTGCACACAGGTTCGCGTTGCTGTTCGCAGAGTCCAGCGTCACCCCTTGACGCAGAAGACTTTGCGAACAGGTATTCGTATACAAAAACACATTGTCAGAGGTGCGACCCTCGGCGTTCTTCCAAGCGGTCTGAACGATGTGGTGTTTCATCACGCCCAATTGAATATGTCCGAAGCGATTCATATTGTCATTGACCAAGCGAGTGTTAGTTCCATGTCTGCCATCTTGACCATTATTCTTTTGGCGGCTCGGTCCGCGTCAGAGTGAACTTGGTCTTGGCGTGAGGATAAATCACATTAAACTGGACCCGAAGTCTCCCTTGGTCCTTGAACCCCTTGAATGGTATGATATAGTCCTCGCGAGGATCCAAAATACCCCAATCCGCCGTGTCTACGTGTATAGGCCCGTCGAAGTGTGGGATCGTAATTTTCTTCCCGTTGACCGAGTCTTCAAAACTAATTTTGGTCTGAAATATGAGGTCCGGACCTTGACGCATAAACTCGGGGTGTTGATCCACCTTGATATGGAATATGATATCTCCAGGTTCCTCTCCGGGGTTCCGTGGCTGTTCCCCAAGACCGTGACCCGTAAGCACATTCCCCTCCTCTACACCCGGTGGTATTTTTAGTTCTAAATTGAGAATTTCCTTTTTGCGTCCACCTTGACACTGTGAACACGCCCCCTGTGATACCCCACCCTCTCCGCGACACATACCACACGGTTGATTTATAACCATAGGACCCATCTGGTGTTGGACCGCCCCACGACCATGGCACTGGGGACACTTTTTCTTACAATTGAAACAGGTCTTGTCGAGTGTAATACGCATGTTCCGTGTTGTTCCCCTATACGACTCTTCAAAAGAGATCCTCAATTCATGATCAAAATTGGATCGTCTCGGAGGTCCACGAGGGCCTTGGCCCGGGAACCCGAACCCTCCTCCTCCGCCCCCACCTCCAAACATTTGGGCGAACAAGTCGGGTGGGAACCCGCCTGGGAACCCACCCTGTTGTGGTCCTTCGGCTGACCCGAACCTATCAAAGTTATGACGCTTTTCAGCATCGGAAAGAATATCGTAAGCACCTTGAACCTTTTTGAACTCTTCTGGGTTCCCACCCTTATCAGGATGATGCTTGATGGCCAACTTACGATATGCTTTTTTAATCTCCTCGTCCGAAGCACCCTTCGAAACTCCAAGAGCCTCGTAGGGGTCCATTCCTAATTTTACATACAAATTAGTCCTTTACTTGGAAACGCGTTGGGAACCTGCGCGTCCCGTTTCGCGCTTCCGTTTTTTGCTGATGTGTTTGCGAACAGCCTTCTGAATCTTTTTGGCTGCTGAAGCGGGACTCGACCTATATTTGACCTGGACTCTCTTTACATTCTTGGCTCGAACGTTCGACCGTGTCACTGGGTTGGATAGCACGACATTCTTGCGTTTCGTCAAAAGGTTAAAGTTGTTCTTGACGGTCTTTGACTTGCGACGTACCAGATTCCAGAATGTCGCCTTGTCGTAATAATCCACGCGTCCGGTCCGTGGGTCTTTCACTTCGTAAACTGTGAGACCCGTGGGAACCTTTGAGAGAGTCACTGGGTTTATATAGTTGGCATTTACATAGACGGTGTTTATCCGTGGGAGTGCCTTGAGTTTGTTTATCTTGACGTACCTTAGCTTTTCTTCCCGAATCTTGTGCTTAAGATCAGCAATAACAGTCTTTTTCACGCTCTGGACGAGGCGTTTAAAACCCGAGTCCGACATTATTATTAGACTGAGAGTTTTGTTTACGGACCTCTGCAAGTTGAGCCTCTAACCGCTTCACTTCCGGGTCGTTTCGAACAACTGTACGTGCCTTTTTTGTGCGACTTTCCATTGCCGCTTTAACACTTCGCATAGTACTCTGAACTTCTCCGGGGTCAAGTCCAAATTTAGAAAGATTATACTGAATCCGTCTCACTCGTGTCGTGTTTGTTGTTCCTTCGTTATTGGAATTATTTTTCATAACGTTTCGTGCCCTCTTTCTTTGGTTTTCGCCGCCGGCACCGCCCCGTCCGGCCCCCTTAATAGGAAGAGTACGAATAGGCGCGTTTATCGCTTCACCATACTTGTTTTTTACAGACGCAATATATGCTTTACTTTCATTCACCGACTTTCTATATTCTTCGTAGTACTTTCCATATGGCTTTACAAATTGCTCAACGAGCCTGTTGTAAGCTATTATACGTTTCCTATCGAGTTCATGAACGATTGCTGTGACGAGTTTTGCATTTATTTTTGTAATTTTCGCCATTCCTTCAGAGTTGAGTTTGTGAACATGGTAATTATTAGACATATATGGACTCGCGTCAAACACGACCGCTTCATTCGTGGGCGCTGCCCACCCAACAAAGTAAAGTCTTATTTCAGGAAGATCTATACCTTCTTCGGCCGCCCAATTTTCAAAGAGGCGTTTGCATCGCATGAGCTGATGACACTCTTTTGGGTGCGTCCCCGATTCCTTTTTCCCCTGACCCATTTTGAGTTCAAAAATACGTATCAAATTTTTAGAACGCACTATAACATCTGGTTCTACATGGCGGGCCCCCTTTCCTTCGAGGTTTTTCCACATGGGTGAACCGGGACCGCTTACAGGATCGGAATCATTATTCACGTCAGAAAGGGAGAACCGACACTTGAGATACACGCGTTCAAGTCCAGCAGGCACTGGATCAGTGATGTGCCTAAACACCGCCTTTCCATCTTCTGTTGGATTTCTCTCAGCATCATAGACTCTGGCTGAGCTGTTTGCGAATCGCATACCCTGAAACTCGAGAAACGCACCGTTATACACTTGCTTTGACGCAAGATCTCTCCACCGCCTTTTAAATTCTGATTGAATTTTTCGAGGCAAAAAACTCAGAAGAGCGTTATCTTCCTCTTCATTTTCGTCAAACTGTTCCTCGGATGGATTTTCACCATCTTTAACAACAGACTTGAATATAGCTTTAGCTGCTTTCTTTGGGTCTGATATTAACGGAAGATTCGCCCTGTACCTGTTTACTTGTCTTTTCACTGCCGCTGCAAACCCAACATGTTTACGAGCCAGAGACGTACGTCCTATATTTTGAATACTCATTTTTCGACCTTCTATGGATATAGACACCTGCTTTTTGCCACGAGGTTCAAAGATGACGTGCCGTTTCACAAGTGAACTAATATTACTCATTCTACTCTAACATCAGATAAAAACTTGGGCGCCTTGTCAAGTAACAAATGGCACCCTCCAAGGCTCTCCAGAAGGCGATTGACCGTGTGTCCAGCCTCAAGGCTGACCTGAAGGACGCGACCGCCGAGCTCAAGGCGGAAATTGAGGACACCCCTCTGTACAAGGCGTTTTTCGATGCGATCAAGGAAACTATGCCAGACCAGGTCCCAGACAAGGCGGCTGCTGCAAACGCGTATAAGCTGACTCTTGGTATGCTGACCAAGAAGGAGGAGGAGGGCGCGGCGGACGCGTAAGCGTCCCCTCGGCTTTCGATCCCCCGGGCGCAGACCCTGCGGGTCTGTTTGAAAAACCGTGTCCTCCCCGGCCTAAAGGCCTTGCGCGCTCACAAAACCAAAGACGAAAAAATGGCTAAGGTCTCGTGGTCTCCCGAACGCCGACTTATGTGCGTCTCCATGGGTGACCAGGAGTTCCCTCTCACGTACTCACTCTTCGAAAAGGTCGAGCGCGGGCTCGTGACCCCTTCCATGTACCTGTGGATGGTCGGGTGGATCGAGCGCAATGCTTCCGCCGAACAACTCGCGTTGGCGTTGAATTGGCCCGACCAGATTGCCGAGGACGCTCACCGCGCGTACCATGACCTCCCCTGGCAAAAGCGACTGGCTAACCACCAAGACACGATGGACGACTTGGTGGAGGAGCGCGACAACTTTGAAAAGGCTGAGCGCGAAATCCGTCATACGGACAACCCCTTTGACCCGACGAGCTCCGTATATTCCGCGTATAACGCGTGGGCCAATACCAAGATTGCAGAGTACTCCCGGGTGGCTATGCATATTTCGGACGAGTTGGACGAGGAGGAGCTATGGGAGCATGGAGGGGAAGAGGGGGGGTCCCAGACGGACGGGCCGCGGTATGATGAGATGGAGGAGTGACGGGCCCATGGGCCCGGACCAAAAACCTCGTGTAATGATAGGAATGGACCCAACAATCAATGTCAAGCGTCTCTTCGGCGTCCCAAACCGTCCCTGGCCCGTCGTCAATAGAGGATCCGTCATAAACCGCGTCCAAAAGATCATCAAGCCAAACCACGTGTCGGGGATACCGAGTCACTGGCCCAAGATCTATTACGGGCAGACGCGTGCAAATCTGGCCCAGAACCGAACGTACCGGAACACCAGTGTCACGAGCCTCCCCGATGGGGCGTATCTGTACCTCATAGAGTACAATCCCGTCACAAACAGGTACCACAAATCCTTTGTGAGAGTACTCAATAAACTCGAATCGGGTTCAAGACACTTTCAACTCCCAATTTCGAACAAAAATAGGATCATAGTTGCCGCTGGTGAGTTGTCCAAGAAAGGGTCGGAGGTCCTTTTCAACCTGGAAAGTGGGACATACACACGGAACCTCGTGACCAAGACGAGCAAGTACATGAGTTCCAATAATTACATACGTCTCGTCAAGAATGCTTTGCGGAACTCAAAGCCCGAATATACGTTTGAAATTCTTGTTCCACAGATACCCGCCAACCTACAGAACCTCTTGGCCCGCGGTACGTGTAGCTTTTATCACGGCGAACCAACAAACAAGATGCGCCAAAAGATACAGGAAAACCTTAAAAAGGCGGGGCTCAATACAAATAGTGCTCAGAACCTCATTCGGAACCTGGCCAAGAAAACGTGTTCCGCCTCTCCCAAACGGAGCCCTAGTGTAAAGAGACCACGTAACAACAATGGACGCGCCACGCAAGCAGCCCCGCTACGTCGGAGTGCGCGCACAGCTGGACGAGCTGCTTGATGATCTCGGTATCAATTTGAGCCGCGCGTGCTTTCACGAAGTGAACCATGCGTCTTGGCAAGCTATGGGACGACAGTGCCCCGACACGACCTACGAGATCCGAACAGCCATAGAGGAGGCTTTTATGTTTCACATTCGTAGGTGGTATGGGATCGGGGACGTCATTCTTGTTCTGTGCGCAAGTCGGGACATACTCAAGGATACGATCATGATGGCCCTCGATGTTCCAAGACCCCCGGAGGCGGACAGGTTTCTCGAACGGATCCTCGAGAACTTTCTCGTCATGTTTGTTCGCTCATGGCTCCCGCGTATCGAGCAAGTCCTCGTGGAGAATCAGCACCGTATAGAGGTAATTCAGCGGTCCTGGCGGCGGTGTGCGTCCGATCCAAACCACCCGGCGTGTCGCCGCCGGCTCATCCGCGACTTTGAGAGTCTCTCCATGGACTTAGAGAATATGCGAGTGTAATACCCAATGTATTGGACTCTTTTCAAGATTGTGTTTGCGACCTTTGTCCCTTTGCCCATCAACCCCCGTCTTAACCGCCCAGATCCGACCAAGAACATGTGGACCTTTGAGTGTGATGGGTTCACAACCTGTTTTCAGGAGGCGAAGATCTTCTACACGGACACGCTCGCGGCCAAGCGCCTCACAAAGAAGGAGGCTTGAAAAATAAACCTGAAATACAATAGATGATCGCCACCGTGGTCGGGATACTCCTCATGTCCTTGTATCTCGTCTTGCGTTCCGATAAAGACCAAATACGTCTCGTAGACGTCCTTGGTCTTTTGGCTATACTGTGTGTGGCGTGGGGTGCCAGCCGGTACGCCGGGGCCACCCCCAAGCCCTTGTGGGACCCAAACTAGTCCCAAAAATGTGCGAGTTCAGGTATTCCTACGAGTTTTCGCGTGGGAATCGCAACAGGTTTGGACGGAGGAGGGGGCTCGACCTGACACGCCGCATCACGCTTTTTTGACTTTCGAATCCACGCTGATCCAAACCCAAAAACAAAGCCTACGATAAACTCGTACATGGAGAAAACGTGTGCTCTCCTCCCTAAGCCTTCCCAATTTTGTTCTAAAATTAGAACAGATGTGCAAGTGTACCCTGTGTCTTGAACGTATCAATAGACCAAGCAACCAGCTTTCGTACCTTGAATTCGTTCGCGACTTAGAGTCTGGTGTCGTTGAGCATATAGGACAAACAACCGACGGTCGCCCAATCTACGTGTGGACAGGATATGCCCGGGCCCGTTTTTGAAAGCGATAAGGACTTTGAGCTCGGTAAGATTCTCAAGAAGAGCCGTTTCAACCCCATAGGCGAAGACGTGTTCCTCCGGTCCGACGGGTCCTTCGAGCGTGACGAGGACAAGATCATAGCCGTTCAGCGTATCTGGAAACACGAGTATTACAAGCCCGACGGTCGGGGTTTCTTGAAGTCTTTGGAGGCTTTCAACTTGCGTGACCGATGATCACCTTCGTCCCCTTTGCTGATGTTGTGCTGTGCGCGAAAGCACTAGACTACCGTCGTTTAGGGAAGCAGCGATGTGAAGCGTACCAGATTTGGCTGGCTTTGACAGGGCGAGGGAAGTTCCTTCCCGACGGGACCGAAGGTCCCCCTTCCAAAGGCTGGGTCAACCACCCTGCGACCCAGATGTGGAAAGGTCACACCTGTTTCTTAGCCGTGTATTGTAACGCCATGATTGATGAGTGGGTCGCCCAAGGGTACCGCAATTTCATGGTGAAATTACCACACTGTTCAAACCCCCGACCACCACCTTGGTGGGGTTGGCCACCCGTTCACTTGTCCCACCAAGCCTCTTTGAACCGTAAAAAACCAGACTATTATCACTTTGAAGAGACTGCGTACGCCACCTGGGGCTATGTCTGGCCTACAAAGGTCCAATTTCAGTACAAAATTAAGGACCCAAGACCTGAACAGGTCTGTGAGCCGTTGAAATGAACTCCTCAAAAGACCTCGTATCATCGTGATATATCCTAACCTCTCCAGTCACATAGTTATAGTGATGCGTGTAACGAATATCGTCTATTGAATATGCGTCTTCGTCGCCTTGTCTCTGAACATGGAGCCCTTCACTTCGTCCTGCATTCTTTGAAACGATCCACCGCGTCCGGTCGTTTGGAAGAACATCACTTTTTCCAATTCTATATGGAAATTCAGAAATGGTCAACTCGACCTTTCCAGGGGGGAACTTGAGTTTGATACAAGTCATGAGATCAAACCCAAGGATCCTCCGTTCCCTTGGGTCGCAGAACCGTGCTATTCGTTCGATGATACGATTCATTCTTAAAGTTTAAATGATTTTATATATAAATGCTGAGTCCGCGCACGTTCACACAGAGGAAGTACCTCGACCTTCTGTACTCGTCCGTCCCGATTGTTATAGGCACGGGACCGGCGGGAACAGGGAAGACCCTTCTGGCGTGTCATGCAGGCTCCAAGGCGCTCGTCGCCGGTAAAGTCCAGCGTCTAATTATTACCCGACCGGCAGTATCGGTGGATGAGCAACACGGCTTTCTCCCTGGTAATCTTCAAAAGAAAATGGAACCTTGGACCCGTCCCATGTTTGATGCTTTGAACCGCAATTTCACACCCAGAAAGATCAAGGATATGATTGCTGACGAGCAAATTGAGATTTGTCCTTTGGCCTATATGCGTGGTCGGACCTTTGATAACGCGTGGGTCATTGCGGACGAGATGCAAAACTCAACCCCGTCCCAAATGAAGATGCTTTTGACCCGTATCGGGGAAGGGTCAAAGATGATTGTGGCTGGGGACATTCAGCAACACGAGCGTGGTTTTGAAAACAACGGGCTTGCAGACCTCCTGACCCGTTTGGACCCGGACTCTACAAACGTACGGTGCGTCGAATTCACAGATGAGGACGTTGTTCGGTCCCAAGTCATCAAAGAAATTCTAAGGATATACTAGATATGAGTAATAATCGGTTGAAAAACGCCATCACGCTCAACTACCTCAAGGGAAACAAGAATGTGTATCGGATATCCAGCCCCGATAGGAAACACCACGTTCTGGTCAATAAGAATTCCCTTTTTCAATTGGTCCAGAGCCATCAGATACCAACCATGAAAGTTCTAGATGAGCTCTTGACCAAGACCTTTGCCGGGCGCACAAACAAGGCGAACATGGTCTATCATGGGTTTCCTCACAATTACGTTTTTTATTCGAATGGGCAGTTTCGGCCGTCAAACAGGCTTATCCCAATCAAAAAATACGTATTCAAAACCCTTCAAGGAAACTACGGTATTCAGAACGTGCGTAACCCTGTAGGATACACACCTAAACTCATGTTGAATAACGTGAATAAAAACACCTTGACAAAAGCAAACCTTCGAGCTCTTCGGTCCTTGCGCCGTCAAAACACCAAGAATACGGCCGAAGCTCTCCGAAAGGCACAGAACAAGATCAAGGCGAACGCAAACAAGAGGAAAGCGAATATGCAACAGCGATCCTCTAGGACTGTGTATCATGTGAGTGCCATAAACACCAGTAATAACACGACGCATAGATTTTGGGTAAATTCTAACGGGCGTAGAATCCCTGCACCTCGGGATGTCGTTTTGAACACGAGAAATAACAATTCAGAGATGAATAATGTGTACAACAAACTGATGAACAACTATTACGTACACAACATGACAAGATACAGACGGCGTTAAAGAAATTTTGAGTATGTATTGTAAATGAATACACCGAGGTACTGGTACTATAGGGGTACGTTCCCACTTCACGTGATACTCACCTTTTTCCCCTCCATGAGGAGATCGCAGTCTTGTCCCGATTTAAAAATCTTCAAAAATAGTACATGAGTGCCAAGAAGGGTTTCGTGTATGACTTGACCGACCCCAATTTTGTTTCAAAATTGATGTCAGTTAATCCAAAGTGGTACTACACATGGGGTCTTCATGGGTCTTCCCAAGTTGATCTCCCATTCACCCCCATGGCATGGGGCAAAGGGTCCTTGCCCTCTGTTCACTCACCCGTTATGCTTGGGTTTAACGAGCCTGACGGGGCGGCTCAGTCTAACCTGACTGTTCAGCAGGCCCTCTCCATGTGGCCGAGCGTCACGAGCTGTGGCGACCGCATCGGAAGCCCTGCGTCTGCTGGCAACCCCTCCACGGCAGGGTCTTGGCTCGAGCAGTTTATGGACGCAGCACCCAAGGTTGACTTTATTTGCGTTCACTGGTACGCCCCACCAAACTCCGCCTCATTTTTGAAAGAAATTGATGCTATATGGGCCAAGTACCAGAAGCCTATATGGATCACTGAGTTTGCAGTTTCAGATTGGTCCGGAAAGTTTCCGGGCGGGTTCGCCCCCAATTTAGTTCAAGAATTCATGAAGGAGGCGTGCGCCGGTCTTGACGCACGGTCATATGTTGAGCGGTACTCGTGGAAGACGAGGACCCCTGAGGACGTACACATGGGAACGAGCGCCATATTCAATGATGACGGATCCCTGACCCCTCTGGGCCAACTGTACGCCTCTATATAAAAAACGTGTCCTGTCCCGCTCAAGGCTCTCTCGTTACACACTCACCAAACACAAACGACAATGGCCCCCAAGAGCCTCCTCAAGACTCTCAAGTACAAGCCGCAAGTGCAGCTCACTCTCGAGCCCCCTCCGGCGCCCGAGAAGGAGAGGTTGGCCGAGTGGGTCAGGCCCAAGGCTCAGGTCCCCGAGCCTACGCCACAGGAGCTTGTGACGTGGGCCAAGGCGCGCGCGGCTCAGATGACAGATGAGGCGGGTCAGCCAGTTGAGGGGTGGCCGGCGCGCATAGACGCTATGAAGGCGGATAGGCGCTTGTTTTACTGTGAAGATGATGGCAGGTGGCACCGCCGCGGCATAGAGTGATGAGTAAATAGTGTAATATGGAGTGTCCCATATGCGAATATGACGTCTCTTTCAATGAGAGTTTCACGACCCGTTGTCTTCACATATTTCATAAGAATTGTCTCGCCGAGTGGTGTAACGAGTCCAACTCGTGTCCGTGTTGTTGCGCACCCCTCGTCCGTCCCCGGCCCCCATGTGCCGCCACGTGTCGTAACGGATTCCCATGTGGAAATAAGGCTCAGGAGGGCTTCAGGTTTTGTTGGAGGCACGGTTAGGACTCTGGCGGAGCACCCCAGACAATAAAAGGCCATCTCCGCCAGCGAGGCCTCTTATAAAAACAAATTCGGTCCACTTTTACAAAATCGATTCCAGCCATAAAGAATACAATTCGCTCGCGACCCCCTTTTGACCCCAT
>Ga0316231_1001630_pt1 | contig 24022 bp, 21 predicted proteins | sample TBH18027metaG_FD_206002 | JGI IMG/M metagenome (GOLD analysis project Ga0316231, IMG submission 206002) | Freshwater microbial communities from Trout Bog Lake, Wisconsin, USA - TBH18027 | ecosystem: Environmental > Aquatic > Freshwater > Lake > Hypolimnion/Profundal zone | place: USA: Wisconsin... | reverse complement strand
TCAGGGTTTGAATTTCCAAGAATCGGGTTTCGTGCCTGCCTGGAAAGGATTGAATCAAAGCTCCACCTTTCGCATCCTTCCGCCCATGAATACCGCCTCCCAGGATTTTCCGCGCCACCTCGCCGAATTGCGCCAGCGCATGTTGCACCCGACCGATTACGAAAAAGCGGTGCATTATTTCCTGGAAGAATTCGCAGGTGACCAAGCCTTTATCACTGCCTCGGACGTGGACTCCATGCCGCACCTCGTGGCGGTACTGGGGCACGTCGCCTCCAAGGCCATCGGACGCCGGGTGGAAGTGGAAGGCGCGCTGGTGTCGCACCTGCGCGCGCACCGGTTTGTCCATGGCAATGCGCAGGTGGATGGGCGAATCGTATTGTTCTTTTATTTTCTGGAGGCCGACACAGGCATGATGATGTTGATTCCGGGCGTCCACGGCGAAGGTGACGTGGCGCGCTTCCATCTCACCGGGGGATTGACCGATCCGCAGAAGAATTGAGTGTGCTCCTACCAGACCCGCGGCACGAGCCGGTACTGCGTGCGCTGGCAATATTCCGCATAGCCGGGCAGGTCGCGCCGGAGCATGGTTTCCTCGTTGAGCAGCCGCCAGACCAGGATGGGGATGATCAGCGCAAACATCGGCCACACGATAAACGAGCCCAGTGCGAGTGGCGTGAGACAACTTTGGGCGATAGCCACCGCATACATTGGATGGCGCACATACCGGTACGGCCCCGTGTCCGCAATGGTCTGACCGCTCTCGACCTGAATGATGCTCGCGGCGAACCGGTTGGCATTCATCACCTGGATGAACAGGAATTGGCAGCCGGCAATCAACATCAGCGCCAGCAGCGTTAGCCAGGCGGGCACCGGGGCCAGCCAGCGCAGGGTCCAGCCCTGCCCATGGTCGAAGCCGCACAGCATCAAGATCAGCGCAAAATTCAGCTTCAACAACAGCAGAATGATCTTTTGCTGGCCAACCTTTTCGCCGCGCAACATCCGCCGTGCGAGCAATTGTCGGTCGTGAACATGGAAATAAATCACGAAGACCAGCGCGGCGGACCAATAACCACAAATATAAACCCACCCCTGCCAGAAATTCCAGGTGCCTGCGGGAATAAACAGCGCCAGCATCAGAATGTACGGCAGCGGCAGGGTGCGAAGAATCATCGCGGACAGGGAACGCTGGCCAGCCGGCATGGTGGGCGATGGATTCAATCGGGTTTAAGCCTGCCAAGTTTTTTCGTTGCCATCAAGAGCGGAAGGCTCGTCGCTTGCCGGCCACGGTGAGTGAGAAAGTCGCCAGGAATCGTAGCCGCCAAGGTAAGGAGGCGGAAGTTGCCAATGAAATCATGAGCCCTGGTCCGCCGCCTCTTCATCAAATAGAGAAAGGTGCCAAGATGCGCCTCCGAGTCTCGGGTCTGCTTGGAAAGAGTGCTTGGAAAGAGTTGAACAAATCTCCACCGCCCGCATCCTGCCGCCCAGGAATACCGCTTCCCAGGATTCTCCACGCCACCTTGCCGGCGGACTGTCCGATCCGCAACGAAATTGAAATCCCGGCGGAGCATTTGAGGGTAAGCGGCATCCGCAACCGCGCCCAGGTCACGCCGCGATTTTGAGATGCGTCACCCGGAAGATCGCCCCGCGCGGCTCGTTACCCAGGCAGGTAATTTCCCAGCCGTGGGCTTGGACAATCTGCTGCACCACGGCCAGGCCGAGGCCGGTGCCTTTTTGGTGCGTGGTGAAATAGGGCTTGAAGATCTCGCGGCGATTCTCCGGCGGCACGCCGGGGCCATCGTCGCGCACCTCCAGCACCGCTTCCGCGGGACCGGCGCGCTGGACGAAGATTTGAATCTTTCCATCCGGGTCCGCAGCCTGAATCGCGTTGATAAGCAAATTGAACAGAACCTGCCGCAACAATTGTTCGTCCGCTTCCACGGCCAGGTCTTCACCGCTGACTTCGGCCCGCAATTTCTTTTCTTCGAGGTCCAAGCCGAGGGTGCGGACGATCTCTTGGGCGGCGGCGGTCAGGACCACTCGCGTGCGGCGGACCTCGCGCGGCCGCGAGTAGTTGATGAACTCGGTCAGCTGGGCCGTGACCTTGTCAGTTTCGTCCACAATGATGCGGGATTTCTCGCGCATTTCCGGCGCGGCCTCGGGCAGGCGCGACAGCATCTGCGCCTGGCCGCGAATGATATTCAAGGGGTTGCGCGTCTCGTGCGCCAGGCCGGCGGCAGCCAGGTTCAATTCCTTGAGATGCGAATTCAACTCGCTGGCGCGCACCAGGCGGATTTGCAGGTCCGCCGTGCGGCCGATGTTGCGCCAGGCCAGGCCGGCGCCCAGCGCGGAGATGCCGGCGAAAAAACCGATGACGAATCGCAGCCACAAGTCCTTCGTGCAAACCGCGCGGTAATTGTCCGTGGACATGGCCAGCACGAGGCCGTGCAATTCGTGGGTGGCCATGAGCGCATTGTATTCGGCATCCGGCATCCCGCGCAGCCACGGCAGACGGCCGCGGCCGCCGCGTGAACGATTGCCGCCCTCGGGTGGCCGATTGCCTTCATTCGGCGGCGGTGGTTCCATCTGGCCGGTGATCGGCGATGGCGATGGCTCAATCCCTCCGTTCGCCGGCAGTGGCAGGTTGGTGGCATTAAGCCCATTGGTGAGCCCGGCGGCATTGTCATTGGGTCGCGGTCCCCGCCGGGGGAAATCCCTGCCAGTGCGCGGCGGCGGTCCGGGGAGGACCACGGTGGCATTGTTGGTTTCCCCCTCGGGACTCACGCTGGGTCCCTCAATGGACGAAACCAGGGTGACGTGATCGGCGGACCAGAATTCGTTCCCGGCAAGCGTTTGGGGCGAGAACAAATTGGTGTCGCCCACGGCCACGACGGGCTCGCCGTTGGTGTTCAGCAGCCCGACATACATTAATTTGACGACCGAGGTGGTGCGGTTGCTGACCAGTTCCTGAAGCACGGATTCCAAACGTTCCTGAAAAATCGTGCCATGAAACCGGAACGCGCTCGTGACGGCGCTCAAAGTGCCGGCAATCTCATGCGAACGACCCCGCAGGTCGAGTTTGGCGGCTTCGACCACCCGGTGATGCTCCTCGACCTGCCAGCCCACGACCAGTAACCAGACGCCGAGCAGCAGCCCGGCCGCCCATCCGCTTCGTCGCTCCGAATTCATGCAGCCTAGAACTTGGGAACGTTGGCGTCCATCAGGTCGGACTTTTGCTTCTTCTTCGACGAATTTTTCTCCGGCGCGTGTTTCACCGGGACGCGTTCGAGAAAGCGATCCAACTCCTGCTCGGAAATGGAATTGGTGATCAGCGGCAGTTGGCGCATTTCCGGGCTGGTCATTGCCGCAAGCTGCGCTGGCGCATCCACAATGTGCGGGGTAAGAAACATCAGCAGTTCCGTCCGGGCTTGAGCCTTGGTGCTGGCCCGAAAAAGCTGACCCAGGATCGGAATGTCACCCAGGAACGGCACCTTGCTGTCGGCGGAAGACTTGGTATTGGAAATGAGGCCGCCAATCACCACGGTCTGGCCGTTGGGTGTGACCACGACGGTGTCGGCGGAAGTGATGTTGATGTTGGGCGCATACACGGGTGAGGAGCCCAGCAGGGTGCTGCCATAGGCGATGATCTGCCCCGGTGTGGAAGTATCTATGGAGGAGTCCTGCGGCTGGAGAATCATTTCCACCAGACCGTTCGCGCCGATATACGGGGTTACGTCCAGAATGATGCCCACGGATTGATAAGATCCGTTGATGGTGGGAACAACGGTACTGGTCCCACCCACCGAAGTGTAAGCAACCCCGCTCGGCAGGTAAATGTTCTGGCCCACCGTAATCTGCGCCATCTGCCCATCCCGCGCCAGAATGGAGGGCCGCGAGAGCACCTGCGATTTGCCGGCGGCGGCGACGGCCTGGACCGTGGCCGTAAAATCATTACCTAAAACCTGATACATTCCGCCATTGCCAGCCACCCCGGGCAAGGAGGCTGGCAAACCGAAACCACTACCCATATTCAAGCCCTGGTAAGTTGGCGTGATGCTCTTGGGAATAATGCTGGGGAGCGCATTTGAGGTTGCGGATGAAACAGTATAATTGGTCACAAATCCGGTGAGTTGACCGAGGTTGGCACCGAAAGGATTACCCGTGTAGGTACCTTCCACCCCGATCTCCGACGAGTTATTGTGCTGCACCTCGAGGAAGACCACCTTGATGAGCACCTGGGGCTCGGGGGCATCAAGGCTTTCGACCACGCGGCGGATCTGTTCGCTGGTCTGCTTGTCCGCGATGACGATGAGGTTGTGCGTGACCGGGTCCACGGAGATGATCGCGTTGCCCACCGTGCCATTGTTGTTGTACTGGCCGCTGGTGGATGCGCCGCCGCCGCCGCGGTTAAAACCGCCACCGCCGCCAAAGCCGCCAAAGCCGCCGCCGCCAAAGCCGCCGCCGCCGCCAAAACGTTGCGCGTGCAAATTGACTGCGGCACAAAATAGCAGCAGCAGGATGCCGCTGGACCGTTTGTTGAATAAATTGAATTTCATAGTTTGCCTAAAGTGTTGCCAGAATTTGCCTCAAAATTGGGTTGCTCCGCCGCGTCCGCCGCCGCCGCTCGTCGTGCCAAAGCCGGTGCTGCGAGAACTGGACGACCCGGTCGTGGTGGCTGCGGTTTGCGCGCGCGTGGTCAGAGCGCTGTTTTGATTTCCCGTGGTCGTGCTTCGCGAAGTGGTGCTGGAGAACATGCCCTGCAGCACCTGTGCCGCCGCCTGCGAATCGGCGTTGTTCATCTTGAACACATAGACATCCTGATCGCGATCCGACGGCACGTCCAACTTCGCAATCATGCTCCCGATCTCCTGCATCAAATCCTTCGGCGCCTCCACGATGACCGACGAGGTGCGGAGGTCCGCCGTGGCCGAGACTTGGGTGGCTTTTTTGATGCGGTCGTTGGAACTGCCGCCGCCGCCACCGGCGGCGTTGGCCATCATCTGCCGGAAAAATCCGCCCGGTCCGCCACCGCCGCCGGCAAAGCGGGTCGGCGCCTGGGCAGTGCTGCCAGAAGAGCTGCTGGGAAAGACGGCGCTAATGTCGCTGGCGATATCCGTCGGGTTGGCGTTGGTCAGCGTAAACACCTGGATTTCTGTCTCCGCCTCCGCACTGTCGTCCACGGCTTTGATAATTTCGGCGATATGATGGATGTTTGCCTGGGTATCCGTGATGACAATGGAATTGCCCGCCTCATTGGCCACGACCGTGGCCTGCGGCGAAACGAACGACGACAAATCCGAGACGAGTTGCCGCGCCTCGACGAAGCGGATGGGGATGATCTGGGTGACAATCTCGGCATTCCTGGGAATGTTCTCCGGGACGTTGCCGCTCTTCACCGGAATCTCACGGGTCTTGGCGTCATTCTTGTCCACAATGGTCAGCGTGCGACCGTCGCGGATGGCCGCGTAGTTATTCTGATTCAGCACCTCATTTAACAACTTCACCACCTCGTCCTGGGTAAGGTGCTTGCCTTTGACGGTCACCACGGCGCTGCTGCTGATCCGCGTGTCCTGCACGATGATGAAACCGGCCGCATCGCTCAAATAATTCAGCACCATGTCCAAATGCGCGTGATCGAAATTCAGCGTCACATCGTTGACATTGGTGCCCGCCCCGGCCGGCGGCATGAAGTTGGACGGGAATTCCTCCGGCACACCCCCCGGTTTCTGGGACGGCGTGATGATCAGCGGCTCATTGACGTGATTCGTCTGGCCTGGCTCCGGCGCGGCATTGTTGGCGTCCGGCGGCATGGGCGGAGGGCCGCCGTTATCCGGGCCGTTGCCCAGGTCCGGCGGCGGCGGCCCGGGCTGGTCCGCGGGCGGGGTGTTGGTGTTGGAGTTGGAAGTGTCATCCCCGGGCGCGGGCTGCGCGCTGGCCGAAACCAGCAAGCCCGCCAAGCCGGCGGCAATCAGGCTCAAGATAATTTTTTTCATTTGTTTTCCTTTTCGCGTTGTTGCATTAGTCGTTTTAAAATGTCATTCGGCTCGCCCGCCGAGGTGGGCGCGGCCGGCGTGGCGCCGGCGCTTTCGCTGATGGGGGTAATTCGCATTGCTGTCAGGATGATTAGAATACTTCGGGCGATCCGGATTAAAAATGTTGTGGTCGGCGATAAAATGGCTGAACGAAACGTAATCTAGTGGGCCGGGAATGCGGTTCGGTTGGCTGGACGCAAAAACGGCGCCCGCCATGCCGGTGGCAATCAGGTTCAAGGAAATTCTATTCACTGGTTTTCCTTTGCGCGCCGTTCCATTAGTCGTTTCAAAGCTTCACTTGGCTCGCCCATTGCGGCGGGCGCGGCCGGCGTAGGGCCGGCGCTTTCGCTGCTGGACGAACCGGTGTTTCCCGAGTCACCGGACGCCGCCGGAATCTCACCTGCCGACGCCAGCACCCATTTGCCATTTTCCTGCCGGAAGCCCTCGCCCACTTTCATTTCGGGCTGCTCCTTCTTGTCGGCGGATTCCAGCCGGACACTGTTCTGCGTAATTTCCGTGATGGTGTAGTTGGCAATTTTGCCTCCCACTTGGAGCACCTTGCTGAGGTCCGCGCTGTTGCCGCCAAAAAAGGCGAACATCCCCTTTTCGTAGTTCATCGTGCCCACGAATTGGATGCCGGGCGTGCCATTGCGGCGGCTCGGGGGGCGGGGGCGATAAGTGGAATTCCGATTGTAATAATGCGGCACGCGATTCGGATTAAAAATGTTGCGGTCCGTGATAAAATGGCTGAACGATGGGTATTCTTGCGGGCCGGGGATGCCGTTTGACTGGCCGAAGGCGGCGGTGCCGGCCAGCAAGGCCAGCAGGCCACAGACAAGGCGGGATGGGAAACATGCAACATTTAACATCCAACATCCAACATCCAACATCCAGTGAATTGCCCCGCCCATCCCCTTGGAGGTTGGGCGTTGAATGTTGAATGTTGAATGTTTCTTAATTCGGGTAATTTTCATTTCTTGTCCTTTTGCAAAAGGGCCAGTCCGTTAATTTCCACGCCGAGGGTCATCTGCTGGCCGCTAACATCATGCGCGCTCAATTCCACGGAGTCCAACCGCACCATCATGGGGCCTTTTTCGATGTCATAAAGGAACTTGCTCAAGGCGCTCAGGTCGCCGGCGGTTTCCACCCGGCAATCCAGCGTCAGGTAATTCGTGCCCTCGCTTTTCCACTGCGGCATGATGCTGGTGATTTCCGCGCCGCTGTCGTGCGACCAGCCATCCATGGCCTTCAAGAGTTTCTGCTCCGCCCCTTGCAACTGCTGGACCGCCCCCTGCGCGCTGACTGGCAGGGCGTTGGCCTGCATGTCGCGCCAATGGCTGCGGATGGCGGTCTCGCGCTGGATCATCCGGTTGCCCTCCTTGATCTTGGTGCGCAGGTCGCCGATTTGCTTCTGCCGGTCGGACCACCAGCCGAAAATAGGGGGAAAAATGAAGCTGACCGCCACATATAGCACCACCACCGAGAGGGTGAGCACCACCAAAAAGTCCTGCCGGTTCTTGATTTTCATTGGGCGACTCCGTTGAATTTGAAGCTGAACACAAATTGAATGGGCGGTTTGTTGCCGCGGCTGGATTCGAGATGCACGTCCGAAATCCCCGGCAGCTTGCTCAAGCTGGCCTGGACCTCCAGCAGCGAGGCGTTGTCCCGGGCGTTGCCCGAACAGTTCACCGTGCCATCGTCCCGGGTGGTGATGACTTTCGCCGTCACCATGCCCGTCTCGGGAAACGCCAGCGATAATTCGCGCATGATTGCCAGGCTGCGGTAGTCTCCGGGTTCCCACGGCCGAAACTCTTGGATCTGGTTCTGGATCGCCTGGAGTTCCGTGACCTTGACCCGAATCTGCGACCACTGCGAACGCAGCCGCCACAGTTGGAATTGCTGGAACAAAAACAGGCCCAGCACCAGCACCCCCACGCCCGCCGCGATCGCCCCGGTCGTCCGCCACCGGCCCGAGGCATACTTCGTGGCGAACTGCTCGAGGAGCGTCGGTTTAGGCGGCAGAAACTCAAACGCCGGGGCCTGCTGCGTCAGGACATTCGCCGCCAGGCTGAATGCCGGCGACAGCGACGTGTCCGGCGGCAGCGTCACGGCAAAAGCGTCCGGCGCGTAGGCGAAGACGGTTTCCACTTTCAACCCCATCGGCTCAAATCGCAGCTCCATTTCGTCGGCTAACTGCTGGGCGAGGTCACGCGGGCCGAAAATGCGGATCCGCTTGATTTGCGCGCGCAGTTCGCCCGGCAACTGGCCAAGGGTCACCCGCGCTTCCCGCGCCACGACCTCCGTGTGCAGTGTCCGGCGGCTGCCTTCCGTTTCAATCGCGCCTTCGAGCGCGCGCAGCGCCGCCACGCCGCCGCCGCCGGTGACCTGCAAGCCCACGTTGCTCTCGCCGATGGCCAGGGCCAGCACGCCGCCGGAGGCTTCCTCGCCGGCGGGTTGCAGCGCGGAGATGCCCAGTGCAAAACTGGCCGGCTTCAGTTTGGCCGCCAATAAAATCTGTTCCAGGGCGGTTGCGTGCGCCTTGGGGATGCCGCCAAGCAAAACCAATTTTTTGCCGCCGGCCAGCGCGCAGCGCGAGTCCCCGATCTGCAGCGTCGCCGCGTCGGTATGAAAACCCTTCTCGGCTTCTAACTGCAACAGGCTGGCGGCGTCGGCCGCCGGCAGCGGCGGCAGTTCGGTCTGCGCCGTCATCACCCATTTCAGCGGCAGGCCCACGACGCAGTCGCGTTCGCGCACGCCCGCGGCGTCGAGCTGGTTGCGGATCTCGCGGCCCGCGAGTTCCGGGGCGGCGGTGAGCGGATCAAGTGCGAGCGGCGCGGAAAAACTCCGCAGCTTTTGCACCGCGCCGTTGGTGCGCCGCAGCACCACCCCGTCCAGCTTGCCGCCGTCCAGCACCAAGCTGAGCACGGTGGTCAGTTTCTTGCGCTTGCGAAATATCAAATTAGGTTTCATTGCGTGAGTCGTAGCGCAGGCTTTCCCGCCTGCGGGTTCACGGGACTTTCCAGTCCCGTGTTTCTGCTGGAACTGGCGACCGGAAAGTCGCCAGAAACCGCAGACAAGAAAGTCTGCGCGACGAATGCATTCGCCGCCCCGCCCTGTCCGCCAAGGTCAGTTGTGATTCTTGTGTTCATTGCGTGTTGTTCGCCAACAAATTTTCCCGCACCTTGTCGCCCAGCGCCCAGCCGAGCCGGCTCAGGTCCTGGCGATATAAGATGATTGGCGCGCCGTTGCTGACATCAAAGACAAACTTCACGCGCCGGTAACCGCGCCCATACGCGCCCACGGCCGCGATGTCCGCCGTGAACTGGTAGCTGTGCGTGGTGATATAGTCGCCATTTTTCGCCAGCGCCGTGACGACCGGGCTGGTGTTGCCGAGGGCGTCAATGACCCAGGCCACGGAACTCAAATAGCCCGCGTTCTGCTGGCGATAGGTCACCAGCGTCTGCGCCGCGCTTTCCGCCGTGGACTCATCCGCGTTTTGGCCCATCGCGCCCATGAACAACGCGGTGAGCACATCCACATTGGCGGTGTTGACGTTGACGCGCTTGCGTATATACAAGGTCGTGTTGGTATAGGTGGTGATGTTGTTGGCCAGATTCGCGAAGTCCGACGAACTCATCCCGGCGTTTCTGCACTGGAGCGCAAAGCCAAAAATGCCCGCGTAAGGCCGGTTGGTCAGTTGATTGACGTAGCTGGTGCTGATGCCGGCATTCTGCAATAGTGCCTTGATCTTGGCCGAGGATGCATTGACCACATTGGTCAGCGAAGAGCCATCGGCGTGAAAATTCGGTTCGCGCGTATAGACTGTGCAGTATTCAAAGAGCCCGGGCTGCAATTCGCCATTGCCGTTCAAGTCCGTTTCGTTCTTGTCGAGCACGCCGTTCCGATTGAGGTCCGCCCCGGCGAGCAGGCTGATGTCCGCACCATAAACCAAATGGAGTTCATCCACGGTCTCGAATGGCGCATTCTTGTCCTCGTAACCGAGCGACGCATAATCCGGCGAAACAATGCCATTGGTGCCGCGCCAGTCCATGATGTAGTTGGCAAAGTCCACGGTCATGTTGGGCAGGTACTGGAGAGTATTGGTGCTGATATTGTTCAAATTTAATTTACCCCCCTCGTCCACGAGGCCCCAATACGGTTCGGTGGGGTTGTCCGCGCCGGGGTCGCGCCCAATGAGCCAGAATTTGGCGTCGCCCACCGGCACGGCCGCGCATTTGAACTGCGTGTTGTCCGGCATGGCGCCGTTGGTGGCAAAATTCTGCAGGATGAAGGTCACGTACCGCGCCGCACCCTCGATGGCTTGGTCCGCAGCCAATCCGTTCATGCGGTTGTCGGACGCGGTCAGCTCGTAGTGCATCGAGTTGGCAAAATAGAGCGCGATGCTGACCAAGCCGATGGCGATCCACAATACTATGATCAGGACGGAGCCGTTTTGAGACCTGCGACAACATCCAACATCCAACTTCCAACGCCCAACATCCAAGGAAGCGGCGCGCCCGGGGCCGGTTGGCCTTGGGCGTTGCATGTTGAATGTGGAATGTGGAATGTTCATCTTATCCGCCCGTGGCCGTGAGCACGGCATTGGTGCGCGGCTGCGAGTCAATCGGCACCACAATTTCAATCGGCCCCAAATCCGCCCGCCCGGCCATCTGGATGTCCACGCGCACCGCCGCCGGCAGGTTGGTGTTAATCGCGGTCGGGTCTGTCGTGTCCCAGGTGTCATTCCACTGCGCGCCGTCGTAGCAGGAAAACTTCAGGCTCGCCACGCCGCTCAGCATGAGTTGGTCGCTCACGTCCGGAGTGGTGGCCGCGAGCAGATTCCGCATGACGCTGCGATACAAATCCCGGCCGATGGCGGACGCGACGGTGGGGGTTTTCAGTTCGTAGGTCACGCGCTGGATGTCGCCCCACGGCTCGTTATCGCTCAAGGCGCCAGTCGCCGTGAACATTTCCACCGCCACCGGATCGCTCACGCCCACACTGGTGAGACCAGTGCCCACGCGAAATCCCCCGGACAAAATCTTGCTCGTGCCGTTGGTGGTCGTGACGGCGCATTCCAAGTCGCGTTTCAAAAACGCGACCGCCGCATCCACCGGCGAGGCGGCGTCCACCATGTCGGCCGTGACATTGCGCAGGTGCAGCGAGGAAAAAAACGCCGCGTTCACCACGATGAGCACGATCGCGGCGATGCCGATGGCGAGAACCATCTCGATCAGCGTAAAGCCGCCGCGTGAATGACGCATGACGCATGACGAATTGCCCCCGCAGGCGCCATTGATTTGCCGGCGCTGCGTTTGCCATTCGTCATTTGTCATTCGTAATTGCATTTGCTATTGCACTGTCCCCATTCCGGTGGGCTGCGATTGCACCGTTCCCGTTCCAGTGGGCTGCGCGGCCGTCTGCGAATTGGCCAGCGTGCTTAACCGCACCGTAAAATCTTTGCCTTGCGCGGAATAGGTCACTTCCGCCGTCAGCAATTCCATCGAATCCTGCGGCCAGTTTTCGGTGGTCAATTTCCACCGAAAATCCAGGATGCCTTCGGTGACCGTGCCGCTCTGGATGCCGCCGGACCAGTTGGTGGTCACCAGGCTCTCGTTCAATACCCGGTCGGCCACGCGCGCGGCTTCGCTTTTTCGCGCCGCGACCTCGCCCGCCAGGCTCGCCACGTGCAGCGCCTCGACCGCCGTCGGAATGACGATGGCCAGAAACATCAGCGCCGCCAGCACCTCGGCCAGCGTAAAGGCGGCGCAGTGGCACGGGCGTCCCGCCTGTGCGGTTCCAAAGACAGAACGGGCGCCAGCGAAACACATCGGCAAGCTGCCGGTGCCACTACTGGCTCGGTGCGTCTGCAATTTCATAACCCGTGCGCAATCGCGTTTCCGTCAGCGTGCGGGTGAACCCGTCGCTGTCCGTCAGCTTCAAAGTTTGCGGACTATTCTCATCCACGGTGCCGTCCGCCTGAAAACGTATGGCCGGCAGATTGTTGAACATCGTTGCCGCCCCGGCGCCGGTGTGCAGCACCGCCATCGCCAAGGTCGAATCCAAGGTCAAATTCTCCGCCTTCGGGTCAGCGTTCTGCCCGCTGGCTTGAGCGATGACCTGGCCGCCGCTTTGTCCGCCGGTTTCCGCCGCCAGTCCGTAGGCGCCTGTTTTCTCATCCAGCCACAACATCATCGGCATGCCCTCGGAAACGGCCCGGCTCTGGGCCGCATGCATCAGCGCCACCAACCGCCGCGCCTCGGTATCCAGCGCCCGCCCCCGAATAAACCGGGCCATCGCCGGCGCCGCAATGGACGTGATGACCACCAGCAGCGCGAGCACCAGGATCAGTTCGATCAGAGTGAAAGCGTGATGCGTGATGCGTGATGCGTGATGCGGTTCATTTGCGCCCAGCTTTTTCTGTTCGCGCATTACTTGGCACGCACCATTTTTATTTTGTCCAGTTGCCAATGTCATCTTCAGTTCTTATCCCTCATTGCATCCAGTTCCCCAAATCGTCATCGGTGCCTTCCTTGCCGTCCGGGCCGACCGACAGTAGATCGTAGCTGCTGGCGGTGTGCTTGCCGGGATAATAATAAATGTAAGGATTGCCCCAGGGATCCACCGGCAATCTTTCCAAATACGGCCCGTGCCAGTTTCGGGCATTGCTGGGCGGCGTCAGTAGTTCCTGGAGGCTCTTGGGGTAAAAACCCATGTCCACTTCGTACGCGCCGAGCGCCGATTTGATGCCGCCATTGATATCGGCGAACACCGCCTGTTTGCGGGCGCGTTCGCTGGTACCGGCGATGCGCGGAATAACCAGCGCCGCCAGAATCCCGATGATGGTGACGACTAAAAGCATTTCAACGAGCGTGAAGGCGGAAGCGCGATGCGTGATACGTGATGCGTGACCGGGCACGAGATGGCGCTTCTTTTCACGCAGCACGCAGCACTCGTCACTCTGGTTTGATTGGATGTTGATATTCATATGATTATTTTCACTTGATGTATTCACTCATGGACAACACCGGCAGCAACATGCCGATGAAAATGATGCCGATGAAACCGGCGATCAAAAACAGCATCAGCGGCTCGGCAAATGCCACCGCCGTCTTCAAATTACGATCCAAATCCGTCTCGGTTTCGGCGGCGATGCGCACCAGTTCGGCGTCGAGCTTGCCGCTTTCTTCGGCGACCGCGATCATTTCCAGCACCGAGCCGGGGAAAAGTGAGCGGCAATCCGCCAAGCTCTGGCCCAGCCGCCCGCCCTGCTGCACACGCTCGATGGATTGCGCCACGGCGTCCACCAGAATCTGGTTGCCAATCGAGCGGCGGGCCACGTTCAGCCCATGCACCAGCGGCACGCCCGCGCCGATCAGCGTGCCGAGCATGCGGCAGAACCGCGCCATGGCGAATTGCGAAACCAGGCCGCCAATCAGCGGTGCCTTAAGCATCAAACCCTCCCATGAACGCTTGCCTTTCTCAGAGGTGAACCAACTGCGCACCAGGAAAAAGAGGCCGACCAGCCCGGCGGCCACCAGCAAGCCGTAGTGGCGCAGCAAATTGCTCGCGGCAATGATGACTTGCGTGATGAGTGGCAGCGAACCGTGGATGCTGGAAAAAACCACCTGGAATTTGGGGATGAAAAACACCAGCAGCACCGTCAGCACCACCAGCGCGAGCACCAGCAAAATGCAGGGATACAGCATGGCGGTCATCACCTTGGATTTCAGTTCCTTTTCGCGGGATTGAAACTCGGCAATCTGCGCCAGCACCACATCGAGAAAACCGCCCGCCTCGCCCGCCTCCACCATGGCCACATATACGCGCGGAAAAGTTTCCGGCGATTTGGCCATCGCGTTCGCCAGCGAGAGCCCGTCCACCACCAGATCATGCACTTCCTTCCACTTCGCCTTGGCCACCGGCGACGAGGCTTCCTTCTGCAAAATCACGAGCGCGCGGCTCAAGGGCACGCCGGCCGCGAGCAGACTGGATAGCAGCCGCGTGAAATTTTGCAGTTCCTTCCCGGAAACTTTTTTCCCGCCAAGATGAAACCCCGTGGCCGCCTGCTCGGCGGGCGCCGACGCGCGCTTTTTTCCCGCCTTGCCAGCGGTTTCCGCCACGTTGATCGGGCGCAAGCCGAGCGTCTCGATCTGCCGCAGCGCATCCGGCCGGCCGGGAGCATCCAGCACGCCCTCGGCCACTTTGCCGTCGGTCTGCAAGGCTTTGTAAGCGAATGTAGGCATTGAATCAAAGGAACATTCAATATTCGACATTCAACGCCGAACATTCAAGGAACGGAGCAGCGCTGAAATTGAGCGTTGGGCGTTGAATGTTGAAGGTTGAATGCTTCTTCATCTTACCTGGCCACCGCGAGGCTCGCGGTGGATTCGCCGATTTGGTTGTTCGTGGCGCTCTCGATTTCTTTCGCCGTGGTCACGCTCAATACTTCTTCGACCGTGGTGACGCCGGCGGCGACCAGCCGCCAGCCGTCCTCCGCCAGCGTGCGCATGCCGCCGCGGCGCGCCGCGGCGCGGACCTGATCCGTCGAAGCGCTCTTCAGGATCAACTGCCGGATTTCCTCGTCGGTGTCCATCCATTCAAAAATCGCGTGCCGGCCGAAGAACCCGGTGTTGCGGCATTCCCGGCAGCCGATGGACTTGTAGATCTTGGTTTCGGCCGGGATGCCGAGTTTGACTTTGAACTGCTGCGCGGTTGCGGAGGTATCAATCTGCTTGCAATGGGGACACAGCACGCGCACCAGGCGCTGGGCGAGGACGGCTTCCAGCGAGGAGGCAACCAGATATGGCTCGACCCCCATGTCCACCAGGCGGGTGAGGGCGCCCGGGGCGTCGTTCGTGTGCAGCGTGGAAAAAACCAAGTGGCCGGTGAGCGACGCCTGCACCGCGATTTGCGCGGTTTCGGCATCGCGAATTTCGCCGATGAGAATCACATCCGGGTCGTGGCGCAAAATGGAGCGCAGCCCACGCGCAAATGTGAGGCCGGACTTTTCGTTGACTTGAATCTGGTTGACGCCTTTGAGCTGATATTCCACCGGGTCTTCCACCGTAATGATCTTGCGGACGGCGTCGTTGATTTCGTTAAGCGCAGTGTACAGCGTGGAGGTCTTGCCGGAGCCGGTGGGACCGGTGACCAAAATGATGCCGTGCGGCATGCCCAGGACATGCTGGAAGTGCTCCAATTCACGCGTGTTCATGCCGATTTGTGCCAGTCCGCGCAGCGTGGAATTTTGCCGCAATAGGCGCATCACCACGGCCTCGCCATGCAACATGGGAATGACGGAAACGCGAATGTCCACCTCGGCGTCCTCGATGCGCACCTTGATGCGGCCGTCCTGCGGCAGGCGCTTTTCGGCGATGTTGAGATGGCTCAAAATCTTGACGCGCGAAACAATGGCCGGCTGGAATTGCTTCAACTGGCCGGGCACGGGCACTTCCTGCAAGTCGCCGTCAATGCGGTAGCGGATGCGAAATTCATCCTCAAAGGGTTCCAGATGGATGTCGGAGGCCCGCAGTTCGATCGCATCCTTCAAAACCTGGTTGACGAACCGGATGATCGAGGCCTCGTCTTCGGCGCCTTCGTCGAGATTGGTGTTCTCCCCCTCGTCATCCACCACTTGGATGCCCTTTTCCTCTTCCAGCGTGCCAATCGTGTCGGCGCCGACGCCAAGACGCTTCTTGATTTCGCGCTGGATGGCTTCGGTGGAAGCGAGCACCGGCCGGAGATTCAGGCCGGTCAGAGTTTTAAGCGTGTCCAGCCCCTGCGTGGAGAATAGCCGGCTGGTGGCCACCTCAACGTGGCCGTTCGTGCGCTGGAGCGGAAGCAATTCCTCCTTCAGCAAGATGCGCGCGGGGAAAAGGGAAAGAAGCTGACGATCCGGATCCACGTCTTCCAGCGTCGTATAGCCGAGCCCATATTCCGTCGCCAGCCAGCGGAGGGCTTCCTCTTCGCTCGCAACGTGGGGCTTGGCCTGGCGCAAGGCGTCGGCGTCCAGCGACGACAGTTGCCGGGACGCGACCATGCGCTCCAGCAACTGCTTCGTCGAAGAATCCTGAACCGTGGGGGCGGGCATGGATCGTCAGCTTTCTTGGTTGCGGCCGCTTAGCGGACCAATTCGATCAAATAAGCCTGCGCCTCTTGTTTTGAAGTCAAGACCGCCTTGAGCGCGTCTTGCGCAGCTTCGAGCTTGGCCTGCTTGGCCTGCTTGGAAGTCTTGTACTTGGCGAGCAAATCCTTGATCTGTCCCGCCGGCGCGTCATCGTCAATGGCCTTCTGCAGCGCATCCTGTTCCGGACTCGTCTGGCCGAAGAAACTGCCACGTCCGCCGCCGGGACCGCCTTGGTTGCCGTTTTGGCCACCGCGATTGCGGCCGAACAAGGCGCGCATGCCGCCGCCAACACCCACGTCGCGACGCGCATCCAACACTTTCTGCACCAGCGGTTGCACCGCGCTCCAGTCCGTATCGTTGGTGAAATTCAGTTGGTCGCGGACGTTGTCCATGATGCGTTGCTGCATCTGCGCCGGGTCAAAATTCCCGCCGCCAGGACCGCCGCCTTGACGATTCCGGCGCTGACCGCCGTTGTTGTTGCCGCCGCCGTTGCCGTTGTCTTGCTGCGCAAACACGCTGTCCACGCTCAATGCCAGGGCTGCCGCCACGGCGCACAATGAGATAATGCGATTCAATTTCATTCGATTGTTCCTATATTTTGGTTATTGGTTATGCTGGCCAGCCACTCGCGCACGCGGTTGCTGGGTCAGCCTGCATACGCAAGGGCTGTGCCAACCAAAATCAGCGGATTTCCCAATGAATGACCAAAACCGGCTGCGCAAACCCTGCGCGGTTTCACGTGCCTGCGCATTATTTGCGCAGCTACTGGGCAGACCGGCGACCAAGCGCCGCGTGAGATTCTGCGGCCTGCCTGCCGACGAATGCACCCTGGTAGGCCGCGTGCCCTCACGCGGCGGGCGACAGGGAACAGGTGGCCAGAAATCAAAAGCGCCGGTGCCAATGGCGGTCGTGCCGTGCCGCGTGAAGAACGGTGGCAACCACGACAACCTTTTCGGTTTCCCGCACTTCATAAATCACGCGATAGGGGAAACGCTCAGGATAGCGCCAACGGATGTTCTTGCGCGGATGGCGACGGGAATAAAGCAATGGGTTCACCGCGAGCGCATCCAATACTCGAATTACTTCCGCGCGAAATTCCGCACCCAAACCCGGCTGCTAAGAATCATACCGATCCGCCGCCGCGGAGACGTCCTGTTCGACTTCCGGGCGGACTACCACGCGCCAATTCATGAACCGGGGCGCAGCCGGCGTTTCATTTCATCCAAAGGCACGGACGAGGCGGGGTTTTGCCGGTGGCCAGCCAGGCGGCTTTCCACGAGGGATTCCTCGGCTTCACTCAACGACGGGTCTTCCAATTCGAGCGCGCGCCGGATGACCATCTGTCGCTGTTGCACCGTGAGCACGGGCAACTCTTGCAGTACTTCGGCAAAACTCATGCCGGGAAGCTAGCCCATCATCCCCCGGACTTCAACCCGGATTCCATGCCTGATTCAGACGCCTCCGAAATTCAACGCAAAGCCGCAAAGAGGCAAAGGCACAAGACTAGGATTCGTCAGAGGAATGGTGGTCAGGGAATAAAAACATATTCCCTTGACCTGCATTCCTCTGACCGTCCGGAATTACAGGCCTCCGGCCCTGGGGTCACCCAAACAAATCCATCTGCGGCGTGGGGGCGAAGGTTTTTAGCTTGTCGCGGTCGTGCTGGCGGCGGGGGGCGCGGACGTTGCCTTCCGGGGTGAGTTCGGATTCTTCGAGATTGCCCAGAATCTTTCCCCCTCTCATCCCTCTGCCGGGCAACAAAAAGCAGGCAAAGATCATTCTGCCCTCAATCGTTCTGCCAATTTATTCCGGCTTCTCCCAAGGCGGCTTGGGCCGGCCTTACAGCCCTTTGGATCTGTTTGGCGGCGGTTACCTGGGCTTGCGCTCGCCGGACTCGCTTCCGCCCAGGCTGTCGGATTGGAACCAACTCATAGCAGTTTAACGCCCGATTTTTTGGCCGCTGCTTGGAGCGGTTCGTCTCGCGTACCGAGCGGAAGCGATTTGCGGCGCGCCAATTCCAAATAAGCCGCATCATAAACCGAGAGTGAATGCTTCTCGGCCAATTCAGAAATGGTGGAAAAAGCGAGCCGGCTGGTTTCGTCGTCAACAATAACCCGGAGTTGAGAAAGCAGCGCCAGGCCGATCTGGCGTTGCGTCTCCGCCATCAATTTGCGCCGGACAGCCACCAGCAGGGCGTTGGCCATCTCCAAATGCCACAAGGCCGGAACGTGAACCGGGGCGCCGTGCTTGGCTTCCTCCAACAGACTTCTCGTCAGGTCAGTGGACTGGCTGGGGTGAATCCAGCCAATTCCCACCGAGGCATCCGTCACAAATGGATCGCTCATTCCCGGCCCTCCTCAACGGCCGATTTGAATTCCTTCCAAGCAACGGGCGGCTTTCCTTTGCGTGAATCCGCGATGGCTTTTTGCAGAGCTTCCAACCCTTCCGCAGCTCGTCGGATGTCGGCAAGGTTTCGGCCGCCTTCGGCGATGATTCGTGCCACGGGCCTTTCGTGCCGGGTGATGACAATTTCTTCGCCGTCCAAGACCCGGTCGAGAAGCTCGCCGAACTTGGTTTTTGCCTCAAATGCTGGAACGGTGGCCATATTCGTTTTCTTAAATCAATCGGTTAACGACTAGTTTAACACGGCTTCGTCTCCCCGTAAAGGAGTCACCCAAACAAATCCATCTGCGGCGTGGGGGCGAGAGTCTTCAGCTTGTCGCGGTCATGCTGGCGGCGCGGGGCACGGACGTTACCTTCCGGGGTGAGCTCGGATTCTTCGAGATTGCCCAGAATCTGTTTGGCCCGCTCCAGGACTTCCTTCGGTACGCCGGCCAGCCGGGCGACTTGAATGCCGTAGCTCTTGTCCGTGCCGCCGGTGACGATTTTGCGGAGGAACACGATCGAGTCATGCCATTCGCGCACGGCCACGTTGAAATTTTTCAGGCGCGGCAGGCGCGCGGCGAGTTCGGTGAGCTCGTGATAGTGGGTGGCAAACAGGGTTTTGGCGCCGACTTGATTGTGGAGATGCTCCACGATGGACCATGCCAGCGAAAGGCCATCAAAGGTGCTGGTGCCCCGGCCGATTTCATCCAGCACGATGAGGCTGCGCGGGGTGGCATTGTTCAAGATGTTGGCTGTCTCGGTCATTTCCACCATGAACGTGCTCTGCCCGCGCGCCAGATCGTCGCTGGCGCCGATGCGCGTAAAGATGCGGTCCACCAGGTCAATGCGAGCTTTGGCGGCGGGAATGAAGCTGCCGGTATGCGCGAGTAGCGTGAGCAGGGCCACCTGCCGGATGTAGGTGGATTTGCCCGCCATGTTCGGGCCCGTGATGAGGGCGATTTGGGGAGTAGTGGCACAGGCAACTTGCCTGTGAGTTTCTTCCGAGGTTCGCACAGGCAAGATGCCTGTGCCACTACTCAGCCCGGTGTCATTCGGCACGAAGCGTTCCTCCACGAGCTGTTGTTCCAGCACCGGATGGCGGCCATCGCGAATTTGCACCAGGCCCTCGTCGCCAACTTGCGGGCGGACGTAATTCTGCAAGCGGGCGGTGCCGGCAAACGCGGCGAGCACGTCCAATTGCGCCAGGGCGGCGGCGCTTTGCTGGATTTTGGGCAGTTGCCCCAGCACCTCCTCGCGCACGCGCTGGAACAGTTCGTACTCGAGCTTCACGCCGCGCTCCTCGGCGCCGAGGATCTTGCCTTCCATGTCCTTTAACTCCGGGGTGATGAAGCGCTCGCCATTGGCAATGGTTTGCTTGCGGATATAGGCCGGGGGAACCTTGTCGAGATTGGCTTTGGTCACCTCGATATAGTAGCCAAACACCGAGTTGAAGCGCACTTTGAGGGATGCGATGCCCGTGCGCGCGATTTCGTCCGCTTGCAATTTGGCGATCCAATCCTTGCCCCCGCGCTGGGCCAGGCGCAACTCATCGAGCGCGGCGTCAAAGCCGTCGCGGATCATGCCGCCCTCCTTGATGGGCAGGGGCGGCTCGTCCACAATGGCGCGGGTGATGAGTTCGACGAGCTCGGGCGATTCCGCAAGCTGGGCTTCGAGCTGCTCCAAGAGCGCGGCCGGCTCGGCTGCGAGTGCCTTGGGGGCAGGCGGGAAAGCGCCCTCGTTTAACGGGACACCCGGCGGGAGCAAATTCTCGCTTTCGTCTCTTAGCTTGAGCCTCCTCACGTCGGCTCCTACAAGATTAATAAGGGTGCTCTTCAATGCGGGCATCTGCTCCAAGGCCAGGCGCAACATGACCAGGTCGCGGGCGTTGCCGGAGCCGGTGCTAAGGCGGCCAATGGTGCGCTCGAGATCGCGCACATTCGTCAACTGCTGGCGGAAGCTGTCCAAGCCGAACGAATTTTCGACAAAAATCTGCACGGCATCCTGGCGTTGGCGGATGGGTGCTACGGCGGCCAGCGGCTGCGAAAGCCACTGGCGCAGCCGCCGCGCGCCCATGGGGGTGACGGTGCGGTTGAGCGCGCCGTAGAGCGACGAATTGCGCGGGGCGTCGTGATGCAGCGGCTCGAGAATCTCCAGATGCCGGAGCGTGGTGTAGTCGAGCGCCAGAAAATCGCTGCGCTGGTAAAACGAGAGGCGCGTGAGATGTTTCACATCGCGGCGCAAACTCTGCGTCAAATAGTGCAGTGCGCCGCCTGCCGCGCCGATGGCCGCGGTTTTGTCTTTCAGCCCGAAGCCGTCCAGCGAGGCGACCTTGAAATGTTCGCGCACGGTGAAGAACGCCGTCTCCGTCGCAAAGGTCCAGTCGTCGTAGCCGCTGACAATCCAGCCCTGGCTGGTGGCGGCGGTGGCGGCGGGCGCGGACGTGAATCCGCGGCTGGCATCTTTGGGAGCGGACGCAGCCGTCTGCTCCCGCACCCCGCTGCCCCGGCCGCCAAGCAGGTCGCGGATGGAGACTTGTTCGCCGGGGAAAATGATTTCCGCCGGACGCAAGCGGTCCAGCTCGGCGCGGAGCGCGGCGTCGCCTTCCAGCTCGGTGCAGAGGAAATCGCCGGTGGTCAGATCCACCAGCGCCAGGCCGAAACCGGGACCGGCGGGATTGACCGCCGCGAGGAAATTGTTGCGCTCGGCCACGAGCAGCCGTTCGTCGAAATGCGTGCCGGGCGAGAGGATTTGGGTGACCTCGCGTTTGACCAGCTTGCCGGGGCGCGCATCTTCGAGCTGTTCGCAGATGGCCACTTTGCGGCCGTGTTTCAGGATACGGGCGATGTAATTATTGGCCGCGTGAAAGGGCAGGCCGCACATGGGCACGCCGTGCCGCGCGGTCAGGGCCAGGTTGAGGATTTGCGCACCCGTCTGCGCATCCTCGAAAAACATCTCGTAAAAGTCGCCCAGCCGGAACAGCAACAGCGCGTCCTTGGGCAGTTCGCCTTTGATGCGGCGATACTGCGCCATCATGGGAGTGAGTTGGGCGTCGGCGGACATGCGAAAGGAAAGTAACCGCGAATGCGTGCAACGTCGAAAAGAAATTTTGTCGAAAAGAAGTTCCCCACCAACGCGGAGGCCCGGAGAAGGCGGAGAGCCGCAGAGGAGGGGCTACAGACTACAGACTGCAGACTATGGGACGCTCCGGTTGGTAGTCTTGTGGTCAGTGGTCTTGTGGTCCAATCCCGGCGTCTCTCCGTTCTCCGCGTCTCTGCGTTTCATCTTCTACCAGTCATTCACCTGCCAGTTATTCCTCTGCCCTGTCCTGTGCCCCCCTTTGTACCTCTGTATCTCCGTGGTTCAACCGAATCGTTCCGATGCCAGCGAGGACAAAATTAAATAAGCTTTGAGCAAAACTTGCCTAGCCAAGACCGGACGTCTTTGCTTAACTGCCGGCATGACCGCCATCCATCAGAGCGTAAAGCATCTATATTTGTATTCCTGCCTCATCGGCCTGTTTCTGGCTTGGGCGCCGCAACTGCACGCCGCCGACACCCCGCCGGCGCCGGCTCAAATCCAGGCGCCCGTGGCACCCTTGGTCACGATCAATACCGGCGACAACGCCTGGCTGCTGGCCAGCTCCGCGCTGGTGCTCATGATGACCGCACCGGGGCTGATCCTGTTTTACGGCGGTTTGGTGCGCACCAAAAACGTGTTGTCCACCATGATGCACAGCCTGGTGCTGATGGCGCTGATTTCCGCGTTATGGATGATCTATGGCTACAGCATGGCCTTCGGGGAAGGCACGTTTTGCGGCAATCCTTTCAGCCACCTCTTTTTGAAGGGCGTCAGTGCCGCCGTGCCGGATCCGGACTACGCCGGCACGATTCCGGCGCAGACCTTCATGCTCTTTCAGATGATGTTCGCCATCATCACCCCCGCGCTCATCAGCGGGGCCGTGGCGGAACGGGTCAAATTCAGCGCGTATGTGATGTTCATGCTGCTGTGGGTGACGCTGATTTACTTTCCCCTCTGCCACATGGTCTGGGGCAAGGGCGGATTTTTCAACTGGTCGCTGGGCGGCCGGATTCCCGTGCTCGACTTTGCGGGCGGCACGGTGGTGCATATCAGTTCCGGGGTGTCGGCGCTGGTGTTTGCGCTGATGATCGGCAAGCGGGCCGGGTTTCCCCATGAGCCCATGGTGCCGCATAACGTGGTGCTGTCGCTCATCGGCACCGGACTCTTGTGGGTGGGCTGGTTTGGCTTCAATGCCGGCAGCGCCCTGAACGCCGGCTCGCTGGCGACCAGCGCGTTTGCCGCCACGCATTTCTCGGCGGCCGCGGCGGCCTTGAGCTGGGCCGCGATGGAATGGAAGCTCAAAGGCAAGCCGAGCGTGCTGGGCGCGGCGGCCGGCATGGTCGCCGGGCTGGCCACGATCACACCCGCGTCCGGTTTTGTGAGCATTCCCGCAGCCTTTTGCATCGGCCTGATAGCGGGCGTGGTGTGCTACACCGCGGTAACCAAGATCAAATCCGTCTTCGGCTATGACGATTCGCTGGACGTCTTCGGCGTCCATGGCGTCGGCAGCATGATTGGGATGCTCATGCTCGGCTTCCTGGCGAATGCGGAGGTGAATCCAGCCATCGCCAACACTTTCAAGGCCAACGGCGTGGCCGTGTCGCTGGCGGGCGGCTCGCACCAGTTTGTCAACCAGTTCATCGGCGTGGCCTTTACGGTGGTCTTGGCGGCGGTGGGAACTTTCTTGATCGTGAAGCTCGTGGATGCCGTCCTGGGCCTGCGGGTGGATCAAGAAGACGAAAGTGTCGGCCTCGACTTGTCACAGCACGGGGAACGTGCCTACAATGAGTGAACATTATGAAAAAAATTGAAGCCATCATCAAACCGTTCCGGCTCACCGACGTCAAAGACGCGCTGAACGAACTGGGCATCCAAGGCCTGACCGTCAGCGAAGTCAAGGGCTTTGGCCGGCAGAAAGGCCACACGGAAATCTATCGCGGCAGCGAATACACCGTGGATTTTCTGCCCAAGATCAAAATCGAAACCGTGGTCGCCGACCAGCTCAAGGACGCCGCCGTCCAGGCCATCATCAAGGCCGCCAAGACCGGCAAGATCGGTGACGGCAAGGTGTTCATTTCCACGATTGAAGAAGCCGTCCGCATCCGCACCGACGAGCGCGGCGACGCGGCAATTTGATCCGCGGCGCGCCGGGACGGCACGCGATCCGTATGCTTCGGACCGCGACCGGTCCCCGGTCGCAGCACTCGGGATTCACGCACAGGCTCCAGAGGTTCGTCGTACACTGCTTGTTGCCCCGCCCGCTGCGGGCCGAGACGTCGCGCGGTCCGTACGCTTCGGACCACGACCGGTCCCCGGTCGCAGCACTCTGGATTCACGCACCGGCTCCAGAGGTTCGCCGTATGCTGCTTGTTCCCCCACACGCTGCGCGCCGGGACGGCGC
>Ga0316231_1001629_pt1 | contig 24037 bp, 25 predicted proteins | sample TBH18027metaG_FD_206002 | JGI IMG/M metagenome (GOLD analysis project Ga0316231, IMG submission 206002) | Freshwater microbial communities from Trout Bog Lake, Wisconsin, USA - TBH18027 | ecosystem: Environmental > Aquatic > Freshwater > Lake > Hypolimnion/Profundal zone | place: USA: Wisconsin... | reverse complement strand
CAATACTTCATAACTAATTTTCTGTGCCATACTGTGTTTCAACAAAAAACACCGATAACAGCTTTTGGATTCATGATTTGTACATGCGTATGCCCTGCCTCGGTTCCTCGGCGCCTCGGCGATAAGCACTTTCTATAAGTTGCAGAACAGTTCGATCATTGCCCAATCGTTGGGGCAATTTCAGCAAAAAGCCTATCGCCGAAGGCGCCGAGGAACCGAGGCTCGCCGAGAAAAGCTAATGCAGGATCTATATCTACTTCTGGAATTCGGCACCACTAGCGTCATTTAGTGCCTTCCTCGCTCGTGCGACTTTGGCCGGGATATCCTTCGCGGATGCCGTCCAATGGCTGGAATTCATCATCCGACTGCACCAGGCGACCCCGAAAAACCTGGCACTGCATATCGTTTGTGACAACGACGCCACCTACAATCACCCTGCGGCGACGAAGTGGCTGGATTCCCACAAGCTGGCCCACATTCACTTCACTGCGGCGGTGCCAGTCACTGTATCCATCTCCACGAACGCCAGATCGACCACGGCCGGGTTCCCAAGGTTCAACTCGCCCTTGGCGCGGTCCGTGGCTGTCTGCATTGCTCGCCTTGGCCTAGGCCTTGGACCTGACTATGACCGTGAATTGACTCAATAAAACTCGGGTGAGCCTCTTTCAAAGGTTCCAGAACCTCATCTGCCACGTATACGTGAGACTTCATCCTGTAGGCGATCCCAGGGTGACTCCATGCCGGGATCAGGAACGTGCTTCGCCTGCTGGGGGTCTCAGCCTCCACCATCCTTCACGGATTTCGTTCGCCCGCACCAATCCCGCTATGGTTTGGGCGCCGCGCCGGGGATGCCAAAACCTTTCATGGCTTCCAGTTGCTTGAAATCAACCAATTCCGCTGTGCGCTTGAGGGCGGCCATGTCCACCTGGCTGCCACGGGCCTCCACCACGAAACGGGTGGCCACCAGGACTTGGTATTCCCCGCTGCCGCCCTTGTTCCACTTCTCGTGGACGGAGCGTCCATTGGCCTTGTACATCTTTTCGTAGCCGCTGTCGTTCTGCCGGTCCTGCTCGGTGTTGGCCCACATGGTCAGCATTCCAGAGGAGGCGGCCCCGGCCATGTCCGTGATGACGAGGTCGACCCGGTGTCCCTGCTTGTCGCCGAATCCGGCGGAAGCCTTGGAGATTTTGAAGGTGCCCATGCCGGTCTTGACCGCGTCCTGGCTTCTGCGGCCGTATCCCAGGGCGGTGTCGGGCAGCAGGACCTTGAGCATGGCGGGGTCCACCGGCTCGATCCCGGTTCCCTGGGGCATCACGAAAGCCACCTGGGACGCGGCGGCGCCCTGGGGCGCTTCCGGCGCCGGGGCGGAGGCGGGGGCCGGGGCGGAGGCCGCCCGCAGCTCGGCCAGTTGGGCCGCCGATGGCGGCTTGGGCGGAGTCATTTCCAGCTCCCCGGCCTCCTTGAGCTGGGTCAGCCGGGCGGCGAGCTTGGTCGCGATGCTGCTGGCGATGGGCTCGAAGATCTTGTTCACCAGTTCCTGGTCGAACTGGATGTCGTTGCCGGTGCCGGCCACCTTGACCCCGAGATCCTTGACCACCCCCTCGTCATGGGCGACCAGGATGATCTCCCCGGTGGTGAGGTCGATCAGCCGGCAGTCCAGGCGGCCGGTGAAGGTCGCTTTGGAGACGTGCACATCCCCTGCCGCGGACGCGGCGGCGCCGCCCATGCCGGGAACTTTGCTCACCAGTGCCGAAACGCCCCAGCCGGTGCCGAACCCGCTTTTCTTGTAGGCGAACCGGGTCACCTTTCCAGCGATCATGTACTGGCAGCCGACGAGCTTGCCCATGGCCACGGCGGTGTTCTCATCCACCAGGCCGCTGGCCCCCAGCTTCTGCTCCGCCAGCACGGTCTCCAACTGCTTGCGTTCCATGAGCCGGACCTTGTCGCCAGCCTTCTCGACCATGGCTGTGACCATGAGGTCCTGCAGGACGTCGCTGGCCCGTGCCTCGGAGCCGCCCATGGCCCATCCGTTCCATCCCTCGTAGGCCCCCTTGGCCACCGGGAACTCGGAGATCATCAGCCGGGGTTTGTCGTTCTTGGGAGCCGCGCCGCGCACCGGCGTCAGGGCCAGAAGACAGGGCAGGGCGAGCATTCCGATCCTTGAATGGAACACGATATCCTCCTCAGTCTGGATTTCTGCCAAATTGTAGACTGGAATGGCGCATCATTCCCGCAAATTGGCACATTCAAAGCGTGACCTAGGTGGCGAACCGGGTCTTGCGCAGCTGGTCCAGTTCCCGCTTCTGCTCCCGCTCCCGCAGCGCGTCGCGCTTGTCGCCGGTGGTCTTGCCCTCGGCCAGGGCGATGCGGACCTTGATCTTGCCCCGGGCATCCAGGTAGATGGCCAGGGGGATGATGGTGAAGCCCTTGCGCTCGGCCTTGGCGGTGATCTTGTGGATCTCGGCCCGGTGCAGCAGCAGCTTGCGGGGCCGCAGGGGGTCGTGGTTGGCGTAGGTGCCGAACTGGTAGGGGCTGATGTTGGCCTGTTTGAGCCACAGCTCGCCGCCGGTGGCGTCCACGTAGGCGTCCTGCAGCTGGCCGTGGCCGCCGCGCAGGGCCTTCACCTCGGTGCCCTGCAGGGCGATGCCCGCCTCCCAGGTGTCCAGCACATGGAAGGCGTGGAGGGCTTTGCGGTTCCGGACCAGGTCTTCACTCATCCTTCCAGTGTATCCGGGTTAAAGTTAGGGGTTCATGCCCGGAGGCGCCTTGCTTCATAAGCTGCTCACCCCCGTCATCCTCTGGATGACCGCGCTCCTGGTGGCCGCCGGCCCGCTGGGCGTCACCCTCCTGATGGGCATCGAAAGCGCCTGCATCCCGCTCCCGAGCGAAGTGATCATGCCCTTCGCCGGGTACCTGGCATATAAAGGGCAAATGGCCTTCCTGGGCCTGGGGGCCGGCAGCCCCTGGGCGCAGATCGCGACGGCCGGACTGTTCGGGGCCCTCGGCTGCAACCTGGGCTCCATCCCCGCCTATGAACTGGGCGCCTGGGGCGGGCGCAGGGCGGTGGAGCGCTACGGGAAATACATTCTGCTCAACCTCGACCACCTGGACCAGGCGCACCGGTTCTTCGAGCGCTTCGGCTCCTTCGCCATCATCCTGGCCCGCATGCTGCCGGTGGTGCGCACCTTCATCGCCCTGCCCGCGGGCATCGCCAAGATGGACCGGGCCCGCTTCCATGTCTTCACCTTCATCGGCAGCCTGCCCTGGTGCCTGGGCCTGGCCTGGGTGGGCTACGTCCTGGGCGAGCGCTGGGACACGCTGGGGGTCTACTTCCACAGGTTCGACCTGGCGATCGGCCTGGCCCTGGCCGCCATGGCCGCCTGGTTCCTCTGGAGCCACGTCCGCGGAGCCCGCGGCAAGCAATCCTGAGGCAAGGGAGTACAATGGTGCCTGCAACCGGAGACGGCCATGGAGATCCCTGAAAACCTGAAAGTGATCGTCGACCGCCTGGGGGTGGCGCTGGTGAAGGCCCTGGCCAACGACGAGAGCAGCCGCGCCCTGGTGCTGGAGATCCAGTCCTACGGCTTCGACATGGCGCTGATGCTGGAGGCGACCGTGGCCCTGCACAAGCGGAGCGAGGCGGAGGAGGACGGCTTCGACGGCCCGGGCGAGGGCGAAGGGTTCGCCCCGGACCCGGACCGCGGCCAGTGGTCCGAAGAGGACAAGGCCTTCCTGAAGACGTTCAAGATCTCCCTGGAATGACCCGCGCCTGGGACCAGCCGGCCCCGGAGCTGGCGCCGGCGCCGGTCCCCAACGCCGCCGGCATGGGCCTGGAGGCCCTGCGCGGGCTGGTGGCCGGGCTGGGCGAGAGCGGGTTCCGGGCCGCGCAGATCTTCGAAGGCCTCTACCGGCACCGGTGGACCCGCTGGGAGCAGTTCACCAGCCTCTCCAGGGACCTGCGCGCCAGGCTGCAGGAACGCGCCGGGCTCAGCTGGCCGGAGATCGTCGACAGCGCCGGTTCCGACGATGGCTCCACCAAGCACGCCTTCCGCCTGGAGGACGGCCACGTGGTGGAGGGGGTGCACATGCCCTACCGGGACCGCACCACCCTCTGCCTGTCCAGCCAGGTGGGCTGCGCCATGGGCTGCACCTTCTGCGCCACCGGGCTCATGGGCATCAAGCGCAACCTCGGCGCCGGCGAGATCGTGGGGCAGGTGGTGACCATGCTCAACGCCCACGGCCATGCCGGCAACGACCCGGTCAACCTGGTGTTCATGGGCATGGGCGAGCCGCTGCACAACCTGGATCAGGTCATGGCCGCCTTCGCCCTGCTCACCGACCCCAGGGGCCTCGCCCTGTCGCCCCGGCGCATCACCCTGTCGACCTCGGGCCTGGTGAGCGGCATCCAGCGGCTGGCCGCCCATGCGCGGCGCCCGCGCCTGGCGCTCAGCCTCAACGCCACCACCGACGCCTACCGGGACCGCATCATGCCGGTGAACCGGGCCTGGAACCTGGCCGCCCTGCGCGACGCCCTCAAGGCCTTCCCGCTGGAGCACGGCGAGCGGATCACCCTGGAGTACGTCCTGCTCCAGGGGGTCACCGACAGCCTGGAGGACGGCCGGCGCCTGGCCGCCTTCGCCGCCCAGTTCCCCAGCAAGGTGAACCTCATCCCCTTCAATCCCCACGAAGGCTCCGGGTTCGAGCCCCCCTCCGAGCAGCGCATCGGGGAGCTGATGGCCCTGCTGGCCGCCAAGGGCCTCACGGTGAGCGTGCGCCGCTCCCGGGGCCAGGACGTGGCCGGGGCCTGCGGGCAGCTGGCGCGGCGACAGCAGCGCTAGGGCATAGGCCAATAAAGAGCTACAATGGCTGATTAGCCATAAGGACCCTGCCATGCCCTTCGAACCCCTGCAGCAGGAACCCGTCATCCAGAAGCAATGGGCCGAGGCCCAGGCGTTCCGCGCGCCCTACGCCGCGGAGCTCGAGCCCGGCGACCGGACCTTCTACATGCTGGTGATGCTGCCCTACCCCAGCGGGCGGATCCACATGGGCCACGTGCGCAACTACACCCTGGGCGACGTGGTGGCCCGGTTCCGGCGCATGCGCGGGGACAAGGTGATGAACCCGCTGGGCTGGGACTCCTTCGGCCTGCCGGCGGAGAACGCCGCCATCAAGAACGGCATCCACCCGGCCGTCTGGACCCGCGACAACATCCAGGAGATGAAGGGCCAGATCCAGAAGATGGGCATCAGCTACGACTGGGACCGGGAGATCGCCTCCTTCCTGCCCGAGTACTACAAGTGGAACCAGTGGTTCTTCATCAAGATGTGGGAGCGCGGCGACGTGTTCCGGGCCATGCGCAACGTGAACTGGTGCGAGGCCCTGGGCACGGTGCTGGCCAACGAGCAGGTGGTGGACGGCAAGGACGAGCGCACCGGCCATCCGGTGGTGCAGAAGCCCATGGAGCAGTATTTCTTCGCCATCACCCGCTACGCCGAGGAACTGCTCAAGGACATGGACCAGATCGACTGGCCCGAGAACGTCAAGACCATGCAGCGGCACTGGATCGGCAAGTCCGTGGGCGCCCGGCTCAGTTTCGACCTGGCCGACGGCCAGGAGGTGTCGGTGTTCACCACCCGGCTGGATACCCTCTATGGCGTCACCTTCATGGCCCTGTCCACGGAGCACCCGTTCATCCAGAAGGCCGCGGAAACCGATCCCGGGCTCAAGGCCTTCTGCGACCAGGTGGCTTCCCAGAGCCGCGAGGAGCGCCTGACCAGCGACGTGAAGCTGGGCCACCGGTCCCGGCTGGAGGCGGTCCACCCGTTCACCGGGGAAAAGCTGCCGATCTTCGCCGCCAACTACGTCCTCATGGACTACGGCACCGGCGCGGTGATGGGCGTGCCCGCCCATGACGAGCGCGACTTCGAATTCGCCGGGAAATACGGCATCCCCATTCCCAAGGTGATCGAGTCGGAGAATCCCTGGGAGCCAGGCATCCTGGTGAACTCCGGGGAGTTCACCGGCATGACCAGCGAGGCGGCGGTGGACGCCATGGTGGCCAAGCTGGCCGGCCGCGCCGCCAAGGCCATCACCTACAAGCTGAAGGACTGGGGCCTGTCGCGCCAGCGCTACTGGGGCACCCCCATCCCCACCGTGCACTGCCCCAAGTGCGGCGTGGTGCCGGAGAAGGAGGAGAACCTGCCGGTCCGCCTGCCGGAGGACGTGGCCTTCCAGGGCAAGGGCGCCTCGCCCCTGACCACTTCCAAGTCCTTCCTGGATTGCACCTGTCCCAAGTGCGGCGGCCCCGGCCAGCGCGAGACGGACACCATGGACACCTTCGTGGACTCCAGCTGGTACTGGATGCGCTACCTGGACCCGGCCAACGACCGGCAGCCCTTCGCCAAGGCCGAAGCGGACGCCTGGGCCCCGGTGGACCTCTACGTGGGCGGCATCGAACACGCGGTCATGCACCTGATGTACGCCCGGTATTTCTACAAGGTCATGCGCGATCTGGGCCTGCTGGATGGTGATGAGCCATTCAAGAAGCTCATCTGCCAGGGCATGGTCCTGAAGGACGGCTTCAAGATGTCCAAATCCAGGGGCAACATCGTCGATCCGGATGAAGTCATCGCCCATTACGGGGCCGACGCCCTGCGCCTGTTCATGATCTTCGCCGCCCCCATCGAGAAGGAGATCGACTGGACCGGCTTCGAAGGCATCGAGGGCGCCACCCGCTTCCTGAAGCGGATCACCCGGATGGTGGAGGAGCACGCGCCCGCCGCGGAGCCCATTCCCGCCAAGGACCAGCTCACCGCGGAGGAAAAGGCGCTGCTGGTGAAGATCCACCAGACCCTGCACAAGGTGACCGAGGACCTGAGCCACCGCTACCAGTTCAACACCCTGGTGAGCAGCCTCATGGAGCTGACCAACGCCGTGGCCGACCTGCCCAGGGATGTCCCGCACCGGGCCGCCATCATGCAGAGCGCCCTCACCACCCTCACCCTGATGCTCTCCCCCGCCGCGCCCCACCTGGCCGAGCAGCTCTGGACCCGCCTGGGCGGCCAGGGCCTGTGCATGCACGCCGCCTGGCCCGAGGCGGATCCGGCCTGGCTGATCGCCGACCAGGTGACCGTGGTGGTGCAGGTCAACGGCAAGGTCCGGGGCCGGGTGCAGGTGCCCGGCCACGCCACCGACGACGAGCGCAGCAAGGCCGCCCTGGCCTGCCCCGAAGCCCAGCAGCACCTGGCCGGGAAGGAGATCGTCAAGGTGGTCGTGCCCCCCGGCGGCAAGCTGGTCAGCATCGTGGTGAAGGGATGACCCCGGGGGATCTCGCCGCGGGCCTGCTGGAGGCCGGCGCCGTGCGGCTGGCGCCGCGCAGCCCGTTCACCTGGGCCTCCGGGCTGAAGTCGCCGATCTATTGCGACAACCGCCAGCTGCTGGGCTTCCCGGAACTGCGCTCCGCCATCAAGGCGGCCCTGGCCGACCGGGCCGCCCTGGCCAACCCCACCCTCATCGCCGGCACCAGCACGGCCGGCATCCCCTGGGCGGCCATGGTGGCCGACCAGCTGGGCCTGCCCATGGCCTACGTGCGCCCGGAACCCAAGAACCACGGCATGGGACGTCAGGTGGAGGGTCCCTCCGGGGCCGGCCACCGGGTGGTGCTGATCGAGGACCTCATCTCCACCGGCGGATCCAGCATCCGCTGCGTCGAGGCCCTGCGCCAGGAAGCCGCGGAGGTGCTGGAAGTTCTGGCGCTGTTCAGCTATGGCCTGCCCCGGGCCGAGGCCGCCTTCCAGGCCGCCGCGGTGCCGCTGGGCGTGCTGGCCACCTTCGACGACCTGGCCGCCCGGGCCGGCTCCCAGGGCCTGCTGGATCCGGCCGACCTGGCCTCCCTGGCCGAATGGCGCGCCGACACGGCGGCCTGGAGCCGGCGCTTCGAGTAGGAGATGCCATGAAGCTGTACACCCGCACGGGCGACGCAGGCACGACCGGACTGTTCGGCGGCGACCGGGTCTCCAAGTGCCATCAGCGCCTGGTGGCGTACGGCACGCTGGATGAACTGAACAGCGCGCTCGGCGTCCTCGCCCTGCACCTGGCCGCCGAACTGGCCGCCCACGCCCCGCTGCAGCTGATCCAGCGCGACCTGTTCGCCCTGGGCGCGGTGCTCGCCGCCCCCGCCAGCAAGGCCGGCCAGGTGGAGCGGCGGCTGACCCATCCCACCTGGCCGGTCCAGGCCATGGAGGCGGACATCGACCGGCTGACCGCCCTGACCGGGCCCATGACCCACTTCGTGCTGCCCGGCGGCTGCCCCGGCTCGGCCCATGGCCACTGGTGCCGGACAGTCTGCCGGCGCGCCGAGCGGGAGGTGGTGGCGCTCTCCGCCGCCGAACCGGTGCCGGCCGAGGTGATCGTCTACCTGAACCGGCTCAGCGACTGGCTGTTCGCCCTGTCCCGGGCGGCCAACGCCCAGGCCGGGGTCGAGGACGTGAAGTGGCTGCCCTGACGGCCGTACGGGCGCGAACTTGCACTTGGGCGCATACTGGTCTGTGGATAATAAATTAATGAAGCCAAAACCTTTAATCCTGGCCTCCCTGGCCGCCATCGCCCTGCACGGGGGGACGGTCAAGTCCGCGTCCACCTACCTGTACACCTACAACGATCGCAACGGCAACGTTGTCATCAACAACATGCCGCCCTCGTTCCTCAAGGGGCAGGGCCTGACCCTGCGCCACGTGGGGGTGGGCCATGTGCAGCTGGCCATGAGCCGCCAGGAGATGGCCAAGGTGCTGCGCAGCCCCGAACTGCTGGAGCTGGTGGACAGCATCGCCACGGCCGAAGGGATCGACCCGTTCCTGGCCCGGGCGGTGATCCAGGCGGAAAGCGCCTTCTATGCCCGGGCCCGGAGCCGGACCGGGGCCCTGGGCCTGATGCAGCTCATGCCCCAGACCGCCCAGCGCTTCGGCGTGGTGGATCCGTTCGACCCGCGCCAGAACATCACCGGCGGGGTCAAGTACCTGCGCTGGCTCAGCGACAACTTCAACGGCGATCTGCCCAGGGTGGTGGCGGCCTATAACGCCGGGGAAGGCGCCGTCACGAAGTACGGGGGCATCCCGCCGTTCGCCGAGACCCGGGCCTACGTGCCCCGGGTGCTGGAACTCTATGGCAAGCGCCTGGTGCAGCCCGACCCCAAGGCCGCCGGCTCCATGTCCCTGCTCAAGAAGGGCCGGGGCGGCTTCCAGGTGGATGAGACGGTGCTCACCCCCGGATCCGGACTGCAGGCGGACGCCAGCCGCGGCCCCGCCCGGCCGCCGAGCCGGCTCTACCAATGGGTGGACGGCTCCGGACGCCTCCAGATCAGCGACCAGCCGCCCCCCAAAGGCCTGGCCGCCAAGACCTACGAGGCCTCAACCGAGTGATTCGCGCTCGGCGATGAAGGCTTCCAGGGCCACCACGGCGTCGGCGTAGGTCTCCTTGAGCTGCTCCAGCAGCAGGCCGGGATCGACCTCGAAGCTGCCCTTGCGGCCGGCCCCTTCCAGTTCGGCGGCGATGGCCCGCAGCCTGGGCGCGCCCATGGTCCCGGCCGCGCCCTTGATGGAATGGGCCACGTCGGCCATGTCGACCAGGTCCGAAGACGCCAGGGTGGCTTCGATCGCGCGGATCCGGTCAGGCGTGTCGGCCTTGAACAGATCGAGCATTTCCTTCAGCAGGCCCAGTTCCCCATCGTCCAGGGACAGGAGCTGATCCATCACGCTCAGGTCTAGATTCCCGCCAGCAGCTTCCATCGATCATCTCCTGCGCCCAGTATCCCAGAAGCGGGGCGCCTTTGGTGGTAGGCAATGGCCAATTCCCAGGGCACACTTGAACTCCAGCAAGGGAAGCGCCATGAAGACCCTCCTCCTCCAGCATGTCCAGGAAGCCGCCGCCCTGAAACAGGGTTTCTTCGAGGCGGAAGCCGAGCATATCCTGGCCCAGGCGGCGGACATGGCCGAGCGGCTCAAACGCGGCTGCCGGATCCTGGTCTGCGGCAACGGCGGCAGCGCCGCCGACGCCCAGCACTTCGCGGCCGAACTGTCCGGCCGCTACGTGAAGGAGCGCCGCGCCCTGGCCGGCATCGCCCTGACCGTGGACAGTTCCGCCCTCACCGCCATCGGCAACGACTACGGCTTCGACCGGGTGTTCTCCCGGCAGGTGGAGGCGCTGGGGCGCCCCGGCGACCTGCTGGTGGGCATCTCCACCAGCGGCAACAGCCCCAACGTCATCCTCGCGGTCGAGGCCGCCAAGGAACTGGGCCTGCGCACCCTGGGCCTGCTGGGCCGGGACGGCGGCCGGCTCAAGGGCCTGGTGGACGACGCCCTGGTGGTGCCCAGCCAGGTCACCGCCCGGATCCAGGAAATCCACATGATGACCTACCACTTCTGGTGCGAGGCCATCGACACCCAGTTCGATTAGCTTTTGTTCACGGCGCTGGAACCCCACCTCGGCACCCTAGGCGAAGCCGCCCGCGCCGAGCCGCTGGGGCTGTACCTGCACTGGCCGTTCTGCCGGGACCGTTGCACCTACTGCTCGTTCGTCACCACCCGGGACGAATCGCTGCACGCCGCGGTGCTGGACCACCTGCTGGGCCAGATCCGGGGATGGGGCCGGGCCCTGGGCCGGCCGGCGGTGGACACCCTCTACCTGGGCGGCGGCACCCCGTCCCTGCTCAGCGCCGGGGAACTGGCAGCCCTCACCCGCGCCGCCCGGGAGGCCTTCAATCTGGCCGCCCTGGAGGAGGCCACCCTGGAGGCCAACCCCGGCACCGTGGACCAGGCCTGGCTGGAGCAGGCCCGAGCCCTGGGCTGGGACCGCGTCAGCCTGGGCGTGCAGACCCTGGACGACGCCCTGCTGGGCCGGCTCGGGCGCATCCATGACGGCCGGACCGCCCTGGAGGCCCTGGGCTGGGCCCGGGCCGCCGGCTTCCAGCGGGTCAGCGCCGACCTGATGGTGGGCATCCCCGGGCAGGACCTGGGCCGGATCCTGGACGACGCCCGCACCCTGGTCGCCGCCGGCGCCAACCACCTTTCCATCTACCTGCTGGACCTGGACAAGGCCTGCGCCCTGCGCGCCCAGGTGGACAGCGGCAAGCTGGTGCTGCCCACGGAAGACGAAGCCGCCGACGTGTTCGAGGCGCTCCAGGAGGAACTCCCGCGCCTGGGCCTGCGGCCTTACGAAATCAGCAACTACGCCGCGCCGGGGCAGATGTCCCGGCACAACAACCGCTACTGGGAGCGCCGCCCGTACCTGGGCCTCGGCCCCAGCGCCGCGTCCCAGCTGGCCCACTGGCGCTGGACCGAGAGCGGCGTCATCCGCGCCTGGATCGAGGACCGCGGCAGCACCGAGGTGCAGGAGCTGGACGCCGCCGAAGCGCTGGCCGAGATCCCGCTGCTGGGGCTGCGCATGCACCGGGGCGTGGACTGGGAGGCCCTGCGCGCCAGCGCCCGGGCCTTGAACCTGGAGCCCCTGGTGGAAGGCTGGGAGGCCCAGATGGCGCGCTTCATCGAAGGCGGGCTGCTGGTGCGGGAAGGGGCCTGGCTCCGCTTCACGCCGCGTGGAATGCTGCTGAGCAACGGGGTGCTGCAGATGTTCGTCTAACCAGCCTTCGGGTGGTGGTCTTTTGTCCATTCTGCCAAAGCTTCCCTCATTGCCGCATGGAGGTTGAGCCCGGAACTTTTGGCGGCGGCTTCCATCTGCGCCCAGAAGGCCTCGGGCATTTTGACAGCCTTGAGGCGCACAGGGGCTTCCTGCCCTTTGGGTGGACGGCCAGGCACAATTCTAATTCTGACCAAACCTTCCAAAGGCTTGTCCTTTTCACCCATCGCCAGAGCCACGTCCTCAGCATGCCGGGCCTTGAGAACGTCCAGAGGCTCGCCAGGGCCAAGAAATTCCATGAATTCCTTCTCTGACATGGTCTTGATGCGCTTGGTCATGTGAGCCTCCGTCTGCGCGAAATTCTAAAAGCGGTCGTGATTCGAATGCCATCAGGAAAGGCTTTGGAAAAGGGTACTCGGTATAGCTTCCCATCCACTGATCCCTCGACGGCCCACCGGTTGGGGATGGTGGGATGGCGCCGAAACCCGGCATCCTTCGATAGAAACACACCTTCAGCGGTCGGTCGATCTACTCCGTGGGCTTGGATTTCCTTATCGTTCACCTCGTCCCAGATAAACCTCACCCGCCCTCCCCGATAAAGGTTATACCGTTTAGCCGCCGAGTCAACCGAAGGCAAACTGCGTGACGCGTGAGGAAACGGGAGAAAATGTAAGGACGGGAGCAAGGAGGAGCACAGTCAGCGAGCGATCTCACCGATGGTCGATCCTAATTAGGCCCTCGCCTCCCGGGCGATGCCGGCGACTTCTTCCGGCGTCAGCCGGATGGTGCGTGCCGCCCAGTTCTCCTCCAGGTGCGCCACCGACGAGGTACCGGGGATCGGCAGGATCACCGGGGAGCGCGCCAGGAGCCAGGCCAGGGCGATCTGCGCGGTGCTGACGCCGTGCAGCGCCGCGGCCGCGTCCAGGGCGCCGTGGGGCCGGCCGTAGGTGCCCACCGCGAGGGGGAAGAAGGGCAGGAAGGCGATGCCCTGGGCCGTGCAGAAGTCCAGGACCTCCTCCGGGGCATCCACCTCGGCGTGGGTGGCCTTGGCCAGGAACCCGCCGCCTCCCGCCACATTGTATAGGTTCTGCACGGTGGCCACCGGGGTGCGGGACAGGGCGGCCTTGATCTGGGCCACGCCCACGTTGCTGAGGCCGATCTGCCGGAGCTTGCCTTCCGCCCGGAGCTGGATGAGCACATCCAGGCTCTCCAGGAACGGCATCTCGCCGGACAGGTAGCGCAGATGCACCAGGTCCAGGGTCTCCACCCGCAGCTCGCGCAGGTCGTGCTCGCAGCCTTCGCGCAGCTGCTCGGGCCGGAAGTACGGGCCCCACCCCTTGTCCGGCGTGCGCATGCCGCCCAGCTTGGTGGCGATGAGCAGATCGGCGGGGTAGGGATGCAGGGCCTCGGCGATGATCGGGTTGGCGATGTGAGGGCCGTAGTACCAGGAAGTATCTATGAACTGGATGCCCAGTTCCACCGCCCGGCGCACCACCCGCACGGCTTCGCGCGGGTCCGCCGGCGGGCCCCAGACGTCGGGCCCAGGCAGGCGCATGGCGCCATAGCCGAGGCGGCGCACTTCGCGATCCCCCAGGCGCAGGCAGGCGGGCAGATGGGCGAAAGTTTGGGCGGCGCTGGTCATGGCGGAATTGTCCCACAGAGCGCAGCCGGTGGCACCGTCCCGGAACCGATATAATGCCCAGCGGAGGCTCGCCCATGTCCGATCACCCGGTCAAGGATCCCGTCAGCTGGCTCTACCCTCCGGTCGAGCCCTACCGCACCGGCCGGCTGAAGGTCTCCGAACTGCACGAGCTCTACTTCGAGGAGAGCGGCAACCCGGACGGCAAGCCCGCGGTGTTCCTGCACGGCGGCCCCGGCGGCGGCACCGATCCCAAGCACCGGCGCTTCTGGCACCCGGACAAGTACCGGATCATCCTGTTCGACCAGCGCGGTTGCGGCCGCAGCACGCCCCATGCCTGCCTGGAGGCCAACACCACCTGGGACCTGGTGGCCGACACGGAAGCCCTGCGCCGGCATCTGGGCATCGACCGGTGGCAGGTGTTCGGCGGCTCCTGGGGCGCGACCCTGGCCCTGGCCTACGCCGAGCGACACCCCGAGGCGGTGACCGAGCTGGTGCTGCGCGGCATCTTCCTCCTGCGCAAGCAGGAGATCGACTGGTTCTACCAGGGCGGCGCCAGCGCGCTGTTCCCGGACGCCTGGGAGGACTACCTGGCCCCGATCCCCGAAGCCGAGCGCGGCGATCTGCTCAGCGCCTACCATCGGCGCCTCACCAGCGCCGACCCCGCCGTGCGGATCAAGGCCGCCAAGGCCTGGAGCCGGTGGGAGGGATCCGCCAGCAAGCTGATGCCGGACCCGGCGTTCACCGACCACTACGAAGAGGACGCCTTCGCCCTGGCCTTCGCCGGCATCGAGTGCCACTACTTCCGCAACCGCGGCTGGCTCGACCCCGAGGACCAGCTGCTGCGCGACGCGGAGCGGATCCGCGCCATCCCGGGCGTCATCATCCAGGGCCGCTACGACGTCTGCTGCCCCATGGAATCCGCCTGGGCGCTGCACCGGGCCTGGCCCGAGGCGGACTTCATCATCATCCCCGACACCGGGCACAGCGCCTTCGAACCGGGCAACTCCCGGGCGCTGGTGGCGGCCACCGACCGGTTCGCCTAGCCCATGCCCTTCCCGATCATCGCCACCATGCTGTGCGCGGCGTCCATGAGCGCCGGATGGAACGCCGTCATCAAAGGCGCCGGTAACAAATTGTTCATGACGATCCTGATGACCGGCGGGGCGGGCGTGGTGGCCGTGCTGGTGTTGCCGTTCCTGCGCCAGCCGGCCGCGGCGAGCTGGCCGTTCATCGCGGCCTCCGCGGCCTGCTCGGTGGTCTATTACGCCGTGGTCGCCAAGGCCTACCACGCGGCCGATCTGAGCCAGACCTTCCCGCTCATGCGCGGCACGGCCCCGCTGCTGGTGGCCCTGACCAGCCGGTGGGCGCTCGGTGAGCGGCTGTCGGCGGGCGCGTGGCTCGGAGTCGGCCTGATCAGCCTGGGCATCGTCTTCCTGGCCGCTTCGTCCCTGCGCCGGCAGGCGGCGGGCGTGGGATTCGCCCTCGGCAACGCGGTGGTCATCGCGTGCTACACCTTGATCGACGGCCTGGGAGTGCGCCGCTCCGGGGCGCCGGCGGCGTACTGCCTCTGGGTCTACGCCCTGACGGCGCTGCCTCTGGTGGCCTGGGCCTTCACCGCCCGGCGGGCCGCGTTCAGCCGCTATGTGGCCGAACGGCCGATCCTGGGGCTGGCCGGCGGATGCGTCGGCATCGCCATCTACGCCACCACCCTCTGGGCGATGACGGTGGCGCCGGTGGCGGTCGTGGCCGCGCTGCGCGAGACGTCGATCCTGTTCGCCACCGCCATCTCCGCCCTGGTGCTCAGGGAGCGGGTGGGCGCGCGCCGGCTGGCCATGGTCTGCGCCATCGCGTTCGGGGCCATGGTGCTGCGGCTGGATTGAAGGTCAGTCCTTGTAGCAGCCGCTGCCGATAATATGATCCTCATAAAATTCGAGGTAGGACGTCTTCTGCTCGATCTTGCTGGTGACCGGGTTGGGGTATTTGTAATCCACCCAGCCCTTGCCCTTGTTCTGGGCGACGTTGATGATTTCCTGGATGAACGGGAAGCCATCCGGGTCCCTCAGGTTGATCCGGTTGACGCCGACCAGGGCCTCCGTGTTGTAGCCGATGGCTTTGACCGTCCCCCGGTCGTTGTAGATGAAAATGTATAACTCGTTGCCACTGGCGACGTGGAATTTGCCTTTCGGCTGGTTGGTTTCCTGGATCAGTTTGGCGATCCCGTTGACCTTGGCAAACGCCACCGCCTCCTTCACCAGGGCGGCCGCATCGGCGGGCGAGGCGGTCTGGGCGAAGGCGAGGACGCCTGGAAGGAGGGCGATACCCAGCATTTTCACGTAGTTCATGAACATCCCCTTCTGGTTGACGGCTTTCGGAAATCAGCTATCAAGACGCTTCTTGTTCATGATCAGCAAATCCTGCGGCAGCGGCACCAGGCCCATGGGGGTCAGCATCTTCTGCCCCGGGGCGGAGAAGACGTAGCGCAGGAAGCCCATCAGGACCGGTTCCACGGGCCTGGCGGGGCCCCGGTTGAAGTAGAAATACACCATGTGGGTCAGGGGGTATTCACCGCTGGCGACGGCCTTGAAGGAGGGTTCGACGGGATCCTTGCCGCCGAGCGGCGTGATGGGCACCGTGCGCAGGTTGTTGTAGACCTCCTGGATGCTGCCGTAGGCGATCGCCGCCTGGTTGGAGAGCAGATCCTCGACCATGGTCATGGAATCCATGTTTATGACGTTGTCGGCCTTGTGTTTGCCGCCCTTGCTGATGTTCTTCTGGAAGAAGTCCCGGATGCCGCTGCCGTCGGGGTGATCTAGGCAGGTGATGGGCCGGTTCGACCAGTTGTTGCCGACCAGGCCCAGGTCGCCCCAGGTGTCGATTTCCTTGGGCCAGCCCTGGTAGCGGGTGGTGGTGTAGATCGCATCCAGCTGCTCGATCTTCAGGCTCTTGAGCGGGTTGTTCTTCTGCACCAGGATCACCACGGCGTCCTCGGCGATGGCCATCCGGGTGGGCGGGTAGCCCCATTTGGCGGTGAACGCGGCCGTCTCTTCCGGCTTCAGTTCCCGGTTGATGGCCACCAGGCTGGACCGGCCTTCGATCAGGGCCAGCTCCGGCTCGTTGCCTTTGCCGCCCCGCAACTCCAGATTGGCATTCGGGGTGGTTCCCGGCATCTGTTCCAGCCAAAGCTGGAGCATCGCTTCCAGATCAAAGGTGCAGACCACGACCGGCTTCGGCCTGGGCACATCCTGGGCCCACAGGCTCCCCATCGCCAGCAGCAGTGGGGGTAGGAGGGAACGAATGCGCATGGGGCCTCCGGTGCAAAGGGTGTCCCTTCCGGAAGCCGCAGGCTCCGGCCGGGGCGGGTATTAAAAAGGCCCGGGGCAAAAGCGGCCCGGGCGGATGGATTGGAAATATCTTTGATTAAATTAATCCCGTTCGGGGCCCTGGTCAAATCGAATCGCTATGCACATTTTTCCCCAATCGCTCACAGGGCACGCAGGAAGGTCTCCACTTCCGCCCAGTCCCGGCTGAGCGGGAACGGCGGCAGCGCGGCGCGCACCTGGGCGGCGTAGCGCTTGCCGTTGGGATCCTCGTGGGGCAGCATCATGCGGGGATCCAGGATGCAGACCGCGCCCCGGTCGGTGCGGGTGCGGATCAGCCGGCCGATGCCCTGCTTGAGCTTCAGGGTCATCTGCGGCACCTGGATGCCGATGAAGCCGAGGCCCTGCTGCCTGGCGTCGGCCTCGCGCACCCGGGCCTGGAGCACCGGGTCGTCGGGCGGGGTGAACGGCAGGGCGGTGACGATCACCAGGCTGAGCGCCTCGCCGGGCATGTCCACCCCCTGCCAGAAGCTGGCCAGGCCCAGCAGGGCCGCCTGGGGGGTCTTGCGGAACCGGTCCATCATGGCCGAGCGGGTCATGGCTTCGCCCTGGACGAAGAAGGTGATGCCGGGCAGCGCCTGCTCCAGCCGGGGCCGGAACGCCGCCAGCATCTTCCGGCTGGTGAACAGCACCAGCGCCCGGCCGCGGCTGGCGCGCATGAGCCGCTCCATGGCCGCGAGACTGGCCTCCACCCAGGCCGGATCGCCCACGGCGTCCCGCCCGGGCCGGCGCGCCGGCAGGTTCGGCGGGATGAACAGCAGGCCCTGGGTGGGGAAGTCGAACGGGCTTTCCACGTGCCGGCTGCGCTCGGCCTCGTCGTCGCGCAGGCCCAGGCGCAGCTTCAGCCCGTTGAAGCCGCGGCCGTCGCGCAGGGTGGCGGAAGTGAGGATCACCGTCTCGAAGCCCCGGCGCAGGTGCTGGTGGAAGAACGGCCGCACGTCCACCGGGTTGGCCTTGAACAGCACGGTCTGCGGCCCTTCCCGGCTGATGGTGGAGACCCAGCCGTCGGGCTGGGCGAAGATCTGCTCCATGCGCGAGAAGGCCAGCCCGATGCGCTCGGCCGCCTTGCGCCAGGCCATGTCCTCGGGGTTGCCGTCCACCCGGCGCGCGGCGAGCCGCTTGGCCTCGAGCCACACCGCCTGGCCCGCCGTCACCCAGGCGCCCACCGCGTCCGCCAGGGGCCCCAGCTCCAGCCGGTCGTCGCCGAAGCCGAAGGTGCCGTTGTCCATGGGCACCCGCGCCAGCAGGCCATTCCAGGCGTCCTGCCAGGGCAGCATCAGGCCGTCCAGCACGGCGGCCTCGGGCTCCTTGCCGGCCTCCTCGGCCAGGTCCCGGAAAAGCATGGTCATGGCCCGGTTCGACCACTGCTCGGCGCAGCTCTCGGTGAGCTGCTCCTCGATCTCGTGGGCCTCGTCCAGGATCAGCACCGGCGCGTCCGGCAGCACCTGGCCGAAGGCGCTTTCGCGCAGCACCCGGTCCGCCAGCAGCAGCGCGTGGTTGGCCACGACGATGTCGGCTTCCAGGATCTCCTGGCGCAGGCGGGTGAGGTGGCATTCCTCGAAGCGCGGGCACTGGCGCCCGGTGCAGCGTTCGGCCCGCGCGTTCACCTTGTCCCAGAGCTCCGATTCGCCTTCGCCGTAGCGCCCCAGCTCCTCCCGGTCCCCGGTGAGGGTCTCCTTGGCCCAGCGCGGCAGCGCCAGCCACAGGCCGTGGTCGGCCATGGTGAACTCCGCCGGCGGATAGGCCTCCAGGGCTTCCCAGGCGGTCTTGCACAGGTAGTTGCTTCGCCCCTTGGCCAGCACCGCCTTGACCGGGCGGCCCAGGATGCCCCGGGCGCGCGGCAGGTCCTCGTCCAGCAGCTGGCGCTGCAACTGCTTGGTGCGGGTGGCCACCACCACCGGGTGGCGCCCGGAGGCCAGCGCCGGCACCAGGTAGCCCAGGGATTTGCCGGTGCCGGTGCCCGCCTCGATGGCCTGCAGCACCGCGTCCGGCCGGGTGTCCCGGTCCGATCCGGCCCGCTTCCAGGCCTCGAAGCGCTCGGCCCCGGCCTGGATGGAATCGGCCACCAGCTCGGCCATGCGCCGCTGCCCCTCGCGTTCCTCCGCTTCCGGGAAGCAGCTGAAGATGCGTCCATCGGGCGGTGCGAAGTAAGGATCCATGGGGTGCGACATGCCTTCAGGATGGCGGAAAAAGGGCGAAAACAGAAGGGCCCGCGATTCCTCCGGCGCAGTTGGCCGCTGTTGCCGCATCATGGCAGGAGCGGGCGGGGAGGATCGGACATGGCAGGAGCGGGCTGGGGACGTCATCAGGTCAGGCTGGGCCTCGCCCTGCTGGCCCTGCCGGGCCTGGTCCCCGCCATGGCGCAGTACGAGCGGCCCAAGCAGGAACTGACCGCCCCGGAACGGGAAGCCATCGAGACCAACCGCCGGCTGGCCGGCCCGCGGCCCACCACCCCCAAACCGCCGCTTTCCCCCACCGAGGCGGCCCGGGTGACGGTGTTCAAGGGCGCGCGCCATTCGGTGGTGTTCATCTCCTCGATCACCAAGAAATGGTTCCTGGAGGACAACCGCACCGGCAACCGCTACCAGGTGCCGCCGGCCTCGGGCACCGGCTTCGTCTGGGACAACCTCGGCCACGTGGTGACCAACCACCACGTCATCACCGTGGACGACCCGGCCGGCGGGCCCCGGGGCGAGGCCGAGGACCTCCAGGTCACCCTCACCGACGGCAAGACCTACAAGGCCCTGGTGATCGGCCGCAGCCTCACCCTGGACATCGCCGTGCTGCACGTGTTCGCCCCGCTGGAGCAGATGCGGCCGCTGCCCCTGGGCACCTCGCACAACCTGCAGGTGGGCCAGCTGGTCATGGCCATCGGCAATCCGTTCGGGCTGGACCACACCCTGACCTCCGGGGTCATCTCGGCCCTGGGCCGGGACATCCTCACCGGGTTCGGCACCCACATCACCGACGCGGTGCAGACCGACGCCGCCATCAACCCGGGCAATTCCGGCGGCCCGCTGCTGGACCGGGCGGGCCGGCTCATCGGCATGAACACCGCCATCCGCACCACCACCGGGATCAGCGCCGGGGTCGGTTTCGCCATCCCGGTGGACACCCTCAACCGGGTGGTGCCCTCGCTCATCGCCAAGGGCCAGCTGCACCGTCCCGAGCTGGGCATCATCACCTTCCCGCCGGCGGCCACCGCCAGCCTGGGCGCCAAGCACGGCATCGCCGTGGACTCGGTCACCCCCGGCAGCCTGGCGGCCCGGGCCGGCTTCCGCGGCCTGAGCATCCGTCCGGGCGCCAAGGAGCCGGTGGAGCTGGCCGACGTCATCCTGGGCGACGTGATCGTGGCCCTGAACGGCCATACGGTGGAAAGCGACACCCAGCTCATGGACCTGCTGGAACTGGAGCCGCCGGAGACGCTCCTGGCGTTCGACGTGCTGCGGGACGGCAAACTGATCCGGATCGTGCTCAAGCCGGGGGAGAAGGCGCCGGAGGGGCCGGTCAAGCCCGGGAGCTGACAGCTTCCCGGCTCGACCACCGCGCCACCAGCAGCACCGCCAGCCCGGACAGCAGGGTGATGGGGATGAGCACGATCAGCACGTCGGCGGCGGACTTGCCCACGCTCAGCAGGGAGCCCGCCAGCAGCGGGCCGGCCACCGTCCCGAAGCGGCCCGCGGACACGGTGGCGCCGACGCCGGTGGTGCGCACCGCGCGGCCGTAGCAGAGCGGGGCCAGGGCGAAGATCGCCGCCTGGGCGCAGGTCACGGTGCCGCCCACCACGAAGGCCAGGGCCTGGGCCGAGTGGAAACCGAGCGGCATGCAGCCGAACAGGGTCAGGCACAGGGCCGACCCCAGGTAGGCCACCCCCAGCGTGGACGAGGTGAACGAGCGGTCCAGGAGCAGGCCGCTCATGGCCGCGCCCAGGGAGGCGCCGAGGTTGAAGGCCATCTGGATGAACTGCACCTGCCCGCGCTGGAGCCCCAGGCCCACCAGGAGGGTCGGCATCCAGCCGAGCAGGAGGTAGATCACCAGAAGCGTCCCGAAGGTGCCCAGCCAAAGCGCCAGGGTCACCCGCGCATGCTCCCCGCCGAGCAGCCCCCCCAGGAACCGGCCTGGGCGCTCCGCCCTGGGCCCGCCACCGTTCGCTGCGGGCAGCAGGGCCAGGAGCAGGGGGGCCGCCAGGATCGGCGCCAGCCCCCCCACCAGGTACACCGAGCGCCAGCCCTGGCCGAACCAGCCGGACTGGATCACCGCCCCGGCCAGCAGCGCGCCGAGGGGGATGGCGCAGTAGATGAAGCCCACCGCCCGCTTCTTCCATTCGGCCGGGCTATGGTCGCTGGCCATGGCGATGACCGCCGGCATGGCCAGGCCCAGCCCCATGCCGGTCATGAAGCGGACGGCGAGCAGCGGCCCGAAGCCGCCGGCCCGGAGAGTCAGCAGTGAGCAGCAGCCGAACAGGGCCACTCCGGCCACCACCACCGGCCGGCGGCCGAAGCGGTCCGCAAGGATGCCGCCGAGCACCGAAGCCAGGAAGATCCCCAGGGAACTGGCGCCCAGGAACCAGCCGATCTGCACCGGCAGCAGATGGAACTCGGGCGCCAGGTGCGGCGCGGACACCCCCGCCGCCTGGAGGTCGAACCCTACCAGCAGGATGACCAGCGCGCACAGGGCGAGCACGCGCACCGTCCCGAGCTCCCGGGCCCGGGCCCAGGCCGGGGCCGGTGGACGCGCTGGGTCTGCCTGCATGGGGGCTGGGCTACTTCCTGGCCGGGATCTGCACCAGGGGCGTCGCACCGCCGCTGGTGATGATCAGGTTGCCCTTTTCGCCCACATAACGCAGCGCCTGGATGCGCTGGTACTCCAGGATCTGCGGGGTGAGCGACTGGGAGACGATCTTCTGGGCGGTGGCCTGGCCTTCGGCCTCGATCCGCTTGCGCTCGGCTTCCTGCTTCTCCTTCTGCAGGACGAAGGTCATCTTCTGGGCTTCCTGGTCGGCGGCGATCTTGTCGTTGATCGCCTTGGTGATCTGGTCGGGCAGCAGGACGTTGCGCAGCAGCACCTGCTCCATGTTGATCCCGCGGCTTTCGAACGAAGCCTTGAGGGTCTTGGTCACCTGGTCCACGAACGACTGCCGCTTGGAGGTGTAGAGCTCGGTAGCCAGGAGGTTGGCGGCGGCGTCGCGCAGGCTGGTGCGGATCAGGCTGCGCAGGATCTTGTCCTCCACGTCGGGGCCGATGTCCTGGTAGATCTTGGCGACCATTCCCTGCTGGAGGGAGTAGAAGATGGTGCAGTCCAGCTTGACCGTGAGGCCGTCGCTGGTGATGACCTGGATGGAGTCGTCGCCCTTCTTCTGGCCTTCATCCTGGATGTTGGACATCGTGTAGTTGCGGGTGCGCACCTCCATCTCCACCACGGTGGCGAACGGATTGATGAAGTGCAGGCCCGAGGGCAGCACGTCCTGCTGCACCTTGCCGAACAGCAGCATCACCCCGGCCATGCCGGGGGCGACGATCACCGCCATGGACGCCACCGCGCAAACCACGGCCGCGGCCCAGGCGACCAGATGGATGACGCCCAGCCGTTCCGACATGGGGAAGCCCATGCTTTTCTTGGCACGCCAGGCGGCAAGCCCGCCCACGAACAATAGCAGTGCGAGGAAGATCATCGATGGCTCCCGGAGTTTCTTGAATGGACTGGAGTTCAGTCTTTCTTGTTGGGTACCACAATAACATCCTCATCAACGATAGGCAGGTCAGGTATGTAGGCGACGGGCACCCGCAGGGGTTCGTCCTGCCCCGAGCACCGGAGCACCAGCATGGCCCGGGAAGGGGCGGTGGCGATGCGCCGGACCGCGAGGGCATGTTCTGGAGCCGCCGTCCCTGACGGCCGGCCCAGCTGGAAACCGTCCCCCTCCAGTTCCGCCCCCAGGATCCGGAAGGGGTCCCCGCGGCGCGATCTGAGCCGCAGGACCAGGGTGTCCTCGGGTTGCACGAACACCAGCCGCTGCGGGATCGGCTCGATGGGGCGATGCACCCGCCATTCCAGGTAGAGGTCGAACCGGGGCTCCAGCGGCGCGTTGGTCGCCACCTGGACCTGGTCAAGCCCCAGGCCCATCCCCGGCGGGATCCGGCCCGGGCGCAGGGTGAAGGCCAGCTCGGCCCTGGGCCCCGCGCTCCGGAGTTCGCACTCCAGGTAGGCCGGAAGCGGGGTCACCACCTGCAGGGTGAGGGTTTTGCCGGTCTCCCGGGCGAACTGGAACACCGAGGACGGGCTTTCGTTGACGCCCAGGTCGCCGAAACTCCGGCGCCGGCCGTCCACGGTGAGGTCGGGACGGACCGTCATGCGCACCGGCAGGTAGAAGCTCCCCTGGCCGGGGTCGTCGGTGCCCAGCCGCACGTTGCGGGCCTGGGGGCCGCTCCAGCCTTCCGGGTCCACCCGCAGGTCCAGCCGGGCCGAACCGCCCCCGGGGATCGGCCGCTCCAGCGCCGGCCCAGCCACCCGCACGCCCGGGGACAGGTCCAGCACGCGCAGGGCGATGGGGGCGGCGCTGAGGTTGCCTAAGCGGTAGCTCAGGGTGCGGATTTCCAGCGGCCCCAGTTCGCCCAGGTCCACCCGCCCGGCGGGTTCGATCCGCAGGCGCGCGGGCACGCAAGGCCCCGCGGCCCGGGCCGGGGCCACCAGGCCGGCCAGGGCAAGGGCAAGGGTGATGGAAATTCCAATGGTCCGCATCGCACACACCTTCAAGGCGAAAAAGATCGCACAAGATTTCCCGCGCCGGTCTGGGATTTTGTTATTATTTAATTATAGTATTTTATTTTCATTCAAAGACGGATGGGAGGCGGGGTGATCGATAATCTATGGACCCACGGTAGCCATGCGGTTGAGGCCTGGGAGTCCGCTCCCCTGCCTGAACTTATAATTCATGTCGTCGAGCACTACCACATGCAGGCCCGGGTCCTCATGGCGCGGCTGGAGAATCTCGCCGCGGAAGCGGTCCTGCTGGTGGGCGAGGAGCAGCCCGGCCTGCTGGCGATCCGCGACCAGATCGAGCGTTTCTCCAAGGACTTCCGGGCCCACATGACCATGGAGGAACGCAGCCTGTTTCCCCATCTCCTGGTGCCCGGATCAGGCGGCCCGCTTGAGCTGATGCCGCCGCTGGTCAAGCTCCTGGAGGACGAGCACCGGGCCGAGACCGGCCTGTTCCTGCGGCTGCGCACCATGAGCGAGGCCCACCTGCCCATGGACGGCGCCCGGAACCTGCGGGCCAGGCTCGGCCATGCCTTCAGGGCCATGGAAAAGAGCCTGCAGGGCCACCTCTACCTGGAGACCCAGGTGCTGTTCCGCCGGGTATTCTGAAATCCTTACCGCGGAGTGGCGCATGGAC
>Ga0316231_1001627_pt1 | contig 24046 bp, 24 predicted proteins | sample TBH18027metaG_FD_206002 | JGI IMG/M metagenome (GOLD analysis project Ga0316231, IMG submission 206002) | Freshwater microbial communities from Trout Bog Lake, Wisconsin, USA - TBH18027 | ecosystem: Environmental > Aquatic > Freshwater > Lake > Hypolimnion/Profundal zone | place: USA: Wisconsin... | reverse complement strand
CGTCGAAGTGAACTTATTTGAGAAAAAACCTATTTCAGCCATGGTTGCTGAAGCTCTTAAGCGAAATCCAGATCCCCTCGGCGGGGACCAGCTGAAATTATTCGAGAATTAACCGGACAGTAGTGTGAGGAATTATGTATTCTGGCTTAAAACTCCCTTTCTTATGCATTACCTTAATTGATGAAGATGCAATAAGCGGCCAGCAAATCAAACGCGCAATAAAATGCTCATCTATCGGACCGATGACACTTTTAGGCATAGTTGCTAGTCTACTAAAAAAGCTTGGTTCATATTGTGGAATATATCCAAAGTCCAACATTTTAACATTATCTTGTGCCTCTACTCGTGAAATAATAGTTGAATTGAGGTCAGGGCATCCCAATTCGCGCCAAGCTATATAGATTGATGACCCTAAATAAAGGGATGGAAAACCTGGAATACTGTATCTTTGGGTTGACACGAGATGTCTTAATTCATAAGGAATATGGAACATATCTTTTTTGTTGTAAGCCTTATCTTCTTTAATCCGAATTCTGAACATATTTTTAAGATAATCTTTATCTGCGGACTTGGCGACCAGGCTCCTTGCGAAAGGCGTAATTTCTACAATTCCTTTTTTCAGCTCTTCATAAGCATCGCTGGGGTGTCCATCATAGTAACCTTTTACAGAAGACAAAATAGAATTTGCGATATGTTCACATTTATCTGTGTTTTGTATAATATTTTCAGTAATTATACCTGTAACTTTTATTTTACGTAACTTGTCTGTATAGTCTGAGAATATCTGTTCGAGGAATTTTGGGAAATCTGTGTCGCGCCTCTCTTTTGGAAGCGCTGCTGCTGGCGAATTTAGAAGTTCTTCAATTTTCATAAATCTCCTCTTTGCCCAACGTCTTAAGGCGCCAGCGGCGGAGTGCTAGCGGAGACCGCTGTCGCCGCTGGTTGTGCGTCTTATAAAAACTTGAGAAACTGATAGTCGTCTGTAAGCACCTGGCTTTGGGGGAAACCGGCATCCTTCCTCATTTCCAGGATGCAGGCGGCATAAAGCTTTTTCAAATCTACCTGTGGAAATGCTGTCGGTTGTTGTGCAATGATTACCTGCTTTTTCATAAACTCATTCAGTGAATTCAAAACCGTATCTGGTGCCCAAAGCCAAGCAGTCGCATATGCCTGAAGAAACTTTTCTTGCTCTTCTTTCCCTGCTGCATGTCCTGATATGAATATTCGTAAGGCTCCTGCTATGTCTTCATATACTTGCCTTCTTTTTTGGAGAAAGGCAGACTCGGACTGCAAGGATGTTTTCACTCGCTCAAGATCCGCGAGATACTGCGACTTTATCCTTTCGACCTTATCAGTTATTTCATGAATGTCTTCCTTTGATGCAAGGTTCTTCCCTTTTTCATTGAAGTAGGATGTTATGTAGTTTTTACCGAATAGGGTAAATATGCCGATCACTATGAGGTTAATAATCGACAGAGATAAAGCCAAACCGTCCATTCTTCCTCCTTTTTATCGACCAACGATGTAATTGAGCAGTTAGGGCTTGTCATCTACCGATAGATACAAGCATCTACGGGTATATGCATTCAGACTATTTCACCGGTCCGGTTTGCATCTAGGTGTATATGCTTTTCCAGTGGTGTGCCGGCTATTTCGCCGTACCTCACGAACCAGAGCTGCTCGTCGGGGTTCCACCTCCCGCCGGCCGCCTTGACCATGGCTCTCAGGGGCAGGTCGGAAGCCGCGATCCGGAGCGGAACCAGCCGAGCGTAACGATCCGGCGGCGGCGTCTAATCGGTTTTCTCGATTATCAGCTCGACGGTCTTCAGCCGCTGGCGCGTCTCGGCATCGTATCTGAACCGCACGCAAACGAGCGCCGAGCCGTATTTTTTCACCAGCCTTTTGGTCCCTCGCTGCCCTGGCTTGAGAACCAGACGGGTTTTCATGTCGCGCTCCTGAAGGTAGTGGCGCTTCTTCTCGGCCGGAAGAATACCACGTTCAATTAATGATTAACAACGAAAATTCACTTTAGTTAAAACCCGCCTCCGGTTTCCCAGCAGGCCCTCTTTGTGTCTGTGTGCCGCCAGTTGGCTTCTCGGAAACTCGTGTTAGAATTTGCCAACAGTTAACGGGGTGCCTGTCGCGTTCGAGTCGACGGCGCTCTGCCCCCCCTCCTCGCGTCCCCGTTCTGGGTGCAGATCGTAAAGGGCCGCCCTTAGCCCGGCTTATAGGTGGAAAGGAGTCCATGCTCTCGATACGAGCGATGAACGCAGCGCAGGCCGGAGGGTACTTCTCGAAGGAGGACTACTACCTGAGGGATGCCGAGCTGGGGGCGAACTCCGGGTGGTGCGGCGAGGGCGCCCGGGCGCTCGGGCTCGAGGGGGCGGTGGGCGAGGAGGAGTTCCGGGCGCTTTGCCGGGGGGAGGACCCCTTCGGGAGCCGGATCATCGACTACCAGCTCTCCTACGACGAGAGCGGTGCACCGGTCGAGAAGCACCGCGCCGGCATAGACTGCACCTTCTCCGCGCCCAAGTCACTCGGGATCGGCTATGCGGCGGGGGTCGACGGCCTGAAGCAGGCCCATGACGCGGCGGTGCTCTCCATGGCCCGGCACCTGGAGAGGCGCTACTGCTTCTATAAGGCTACGGGGGAGCTGCAGCACGGCGGCCTGACGGCGGCGATGTTCGGTCACGCCACCTCGCGCAACATCGACCCGCAGCTCCACACGCACCTCTTCGTGCTGAACGTTGTGCGTACCCCGGACGGCAAGTGGCGCGCCGGCGAGGCGAAGGAGATTCTCCTCGACCTGAAGCGGCTGGGGTTCCTGTACCGGGTGGAGCTGGCCCGGGAACTCCGGGCACGTGGCTTCGAAATCGTGGTGCAGGACCGCTCCCAGATGTTCTTCGAGCTGAAGGGGGTCGATCCTAGGCTCATCGAGTACTTCTCGTCCAGGCGCCGGGATATCGAGGCCCAGGTGAAGCTCTGGATCTCCGAGGGGAAGTTTGCGGGTGTTCCCCACGGCAGGCTCTACGAGATGGCCGCCCTGGAGACCCGCGACCCCAAGCGCGCATTCACCCGGGAGGAGGTGGAGAGCATCTTTGAGGGTGGGTTCCAGGCCTGTGGCACCACCCGCTTAGAGGTCCGGCGGAAGCTGGAGATGTCGCTCGCCCATGAATTCGAGGACCCGCAGCGACAGCCGGAGCTTGTCCCGGCCCTTGCGGTGGAACTGGCCGCCCAGGACTTGACCGAGAGGAAGGCCGTCGTCGAGCGGGCGCGGCTTCTGGACCAGGCGGCGAGGATCTCGGGAACCCGACTCGGCCTTGAGGAACTCGACGCGGCCATCGAGGCCGGGGCTGAGGGGATGCTGAGGCTCGGCCGCAACTCCCGTGGGAGGGAGTTCTACACCACCTCCGCCATGCTGGAGTTGGAGACGGAGAACCTGGAAAAGGTGCGCCGGCTTGCGAACACCCCCTTCTATCCCGCCGTTCGGGAGGGGGAGATTCCGGCCTATCGGGAACGTCTAGCCCAGGAGGGGATTCTACCCACCGACGGACAGTGGCGGGAGTTCGAAAACGAGGTGGCCGGGAAAAGCTCCTTCACCCTGACACAGGGGGACCCCGGGACCGCCAAGACCACGACGCTCGGGTTCATCGAGCGGTTCAACGAGGAGGTGTTGGCGCCCGACGGCAGGGACCCCTTAACGTTGAACCTGTCCCATACCGCGAAGGCGGCCCGGGAGATGGAACGCGCCACCGGCCGTCCGGGGTTTACCCTGGACAGTTTCCTCAATGCGGCCTCCAAATTTGACCTACAGAGGGCGAAAACGGAGCCGGCCATACTGGAGGTCGCGGGTGAAGAGATTGTAATCTCCAGCGAGCGGCCCCTCATTTTGCGGGTGGACGAGGCGGGCATGGTGGGGGCGCGGCAGGCCCACGATCTCCTGCGGGTGGTCGAGGAGATTGGGGAGCGCGGGGTGCCGGTGAAGCTCCACCTCCTGGGGGATACCAAGCAGATGCAGGCGATTGCCGCCGGAGACTTCCTGCGCCAGGTCGAGGAGCTGGGGAAAAGGGGGGAAGTGGAGTACGCGCACCTGGATGAGATCCTCAGGCAGCGGGACCCGGAACTGCTGAAGCTGGCCCGGGGACTCAACCGGGAGGACCGGCCGCTCGCGGAGAACGCGCGGGAGGCGGTGGCCGCCCTGGAGAAGGGGGGGCGGCTCACCGAGATCACCACAGGACCGGAGCTCAGGGAGGCGGTCGTCAGACACTATCTGGAGGAGAGCCGCAAGCCCTCGCAGATACCGGAGCGCGCTTAGGCCGGGGAGTGCCAAACCGTCCTCATGATGACCGGCACCAATGCGGAGCGCAAGGAACTGAACCGGGAGGTGCGCGCGGCCCGGATCGCAGCCGGGGAGATCGTGGAGGGGGAACGCTTCACCGTGCTGGCGCCGGTGCGCCAGGGGATCACCGTCGACGGGTACCGGGAGGGGGACACGGTACTCTTCCCGGGAGTGCTGGACAAACGGAGACAGCGCAGGAGCTGGGGGACCCGGATCGGCGTCGAGGGGGAGGTGGTGGGGCTGGACCGGGAAAGGAACCTTGTCCGGATCCGTTACTCCATCGAGAGCAAAAAGCGCGACGGGCTGGTGACCGAGCACGCCGTGACCAAGAATTTTTCCGCGGCCGAGATGGCGGGAAAGACTGCCCTCTACCGGGAGGAGGAACGTAGTTTCGCGATGGGAGACCGCATCGTCGCCCTCAAGAACAAGAAGAAGCTGAAGCTGGAAAATGGCGACCTCGGCACCATCAGGGAACTGGACCGGCGGGGACGGGCCGTGGTCGACATGGGGGGGCACAGCGTCGAGCTGGACCTTTCCCGCTACCGGCAGGTGGACCACGCCTACGCTGTGACCTACCACAAGGGACAGGGGAGCACGGTGGAGCACTCCATCATGGTAGCCCCGGTGCGACCCGAGCCGGAGCGCGGCCAGGATCGGCTGGCCGGGCCGCGGGCCGGGCAGGAAAGCTACGGGCACCTGAGCTACAACTCGTTCAACGTCGCGGTGACCCGCGCCCAGTTCGGCACTCACGTCTTCACCAACTCGGTCGAAGGATTCAAAAGGGAGGTGCAGCTCGTGGACACGGTGAGCTCCAGCCTCAAAAGTGGCGCTGAGCCGGAACTGAAACCCGCACTCACGGGAAAGGTGCCGGGGCTTGAGGAGCCGACCGTGGATCTTGCTGAGCTGATCCGCAGGCTCGGGAAGAGCGTTCCCAGTTCGGGGAAGAACGTTGAAAGGCTCAAGGTGGAGAGCATACGAGTACCGGAGCTTCCGGCTTCGAGGCGGGAGCTTTTCAAACCGGTGCCGGTGGTTGCGGCTGTGCAGAAGGAAGTGGGTCGGGAGCTTGAACGTGGCCTTACCAAAAAGCTCGGAAGGGAGCTGGAAAGGTGAGCGGGTTGTGCACCTCCTCGTCTATTGGGCAGCCTGTCTGCCGGGCGCTCTTGAAGCGGGCTTCGCTGCGCTGCGCTGTTTTTTTTCTTTCACACCAATCGTAGCCCTGCGGGCTACACCCAATTTCCAGACCTGGGATGTCGCAATGATTTCGCGCCGGACAGTGGGGGGCGCTTGGTACCAAGTGTCAACGCCGAGCCTGCAAATAGCTGATCGCACAGGTATGACAACGGTAACGCAATGGCACCAGCGCGTCCCCCATTGTCGGACGCTTTCTTTGAGGAGGTCCGACATGGGCAAAACGAGCATCCGGCTCTCGACCGAGCTGAGCAAAAAGCTGCAGGGCGAAGCCCGCAGGAGGGGGCAGGCCAACGGGGAAAACGTCACCGTTTCGGAGGTGATCCGAGGGTGCATCGTCGAGAAATTTTCACGAGCTTCACTCAAGGTCGAGGGGGAACACGGGGCGGCAGCTGAGATTAGAGACGAGGTTTTCCAGCTCAAGGAGAGCCACGCGCTGCTCGCCCGGGACCTTCAGGATCTGGTGCTGAAACTCTCGGAACTGTTTCCGAAGTTGGCCACCCGCGAGCAGGTCGACTCGCTCACCGAAGGGATCGTGGTGATGGTTAAACGCCTCCAGGAGAGGTGATCATGGAGAAGGATTCCCCCAAGGACAAATTGTTGCAGGCGTTCGGGGTGCCATCCGTTCCGGGGCCGGATCAGGAGGGCAAGAAGCACCTGGGGCCGAAACCCAGCCAGGCAGAAACGGCCCCGGACTGGGCGCAGCAGACGCAGGAAGAAACGAGCAAGAACTATCGGAGACTCGCCACCTATCTCCGCGACGAGCTGCCGTCCCAACTTGTGCAGGCTTTAGAGGCCGAGGCGCAAAACAACATTGCCCGCACCCTGCGTCCTCTGGAGGACAGCGTCTACAAGGCTGCTTGCCGGATCGACAACTGCACGGCAGACCTGACCGGGATTTCCTGGAATGCACGCATTATCTGGATCGCGGTCCTGGTGGGCCTCTGCACCTTTTCTCTCGGGTCATGCCTGGTGCGCTGCACTTTTTTCGGGGACAAGATCGAGGAGGCCAAGCGCTACGAGGTGTACGGGCGCAAGGTGGAGGCGCACATCGAAAAGTTCGATCCGAAGGACAAAGAGAAGCTCTACAAGTGGGTCGGCGGCAGGCCGTAGCCGCTCTCGGGAGCGTGGCCCGGGACGGTGGGGAAGATCTCCCGCTCACAGGAGGGGGCGGGTTAAAATGCTCCACCGTTCTCCGGCATCCCCGCAGCAATTCGTCCCCAGTAACGCCCCTTTTTGAACCTGACTCTGATCCCCAAAGTTGGCCAAAGCAGCCGGCTACAGATACGCCGGCAGCTTCACCGGCCCCGGCCCATCCGGGGGCCGCAGCTTGCTGCGGTTTCCGGATAGGCCTCCTTCAAGCCATCGTGTGACCCCTGCAATGGACCTGAGCAGCGGGCGGAAAAACGCCGACAGCTCAAAGCGGTCCCATTCGGTGAACCGGCGCGTACGCGTCGACAGCAGTACTAGTTTTGAACATCAGTATGACCATCCCCTGATCGTTAGCGACACCTCCGCCCCCGGAAACATTAGCTTCTGCCAACACTTGATCATGGCACGGTCCCCGCAATGCTCCACTCGGGGGAACACTCCACCCCGAACGCAAAGGGAGGTGCATATGCCGAAGCTTATGAAAGAGAAGGAAACCGCTGCAATGGTGGGAATGTCGGTGCACTGGCTGCGCAAGAAGCGCTGGGAAGGGGGAGGTATTCCTTATATCAAGCTGGGCGAACGGGGCGCAGTCCGCTACTCGGAAGAAACGGTATTGCAGTACATCGACGCCCACTATCGTATCAGCACAAGCGACACGGGGGAGCACCCTCGCGGACAGTCCATCCTTGGGAACTGTGCCGAACAAGTGAGCAGACGATCTTGACCTGCAGTTAGGGTACACTTTGCAAGAAAGCGAGGAAGGAACCGGACGGAAGCGGCAAGCCAGTAACCCGAAAAATATCCGGCGCACCCCTGGTGGCCGGACATTTTTCGGTATCATCTTGTAACGTTATCGTCGATTTTTTCCTCTACATAATCCCTACATAACGAATTTTTCTAATCTAAAATCCGTCTATTTTTAATATGTTAGGTCATATAATCTTGTTGAGCGAATATTCCACGATCCCTTCCGCTCCCAGCTTGATCAGTTCGGGCACGATGCGGCGTACTTCCTTCTCCGGCATGATGCTCTCGATGGAGACCCAGTCCGAATTGTAGAGGTGGGACACCGTCGGGTTGTTGAGGCTGGGCAGGATCCCCGTTATGGCCTGGACGCGGTCGCCGGGGGCATTCATCTTCAAGCCCACCATCCCTTCGGCGCGCAGGGCCGACTGGAGCAGCGTGGCGATCTGCTCGATCTTGGCCCTCTTCCAGGGATCCTCCCAGGACTTCTTGTTGACGATCATGACGGGCACCGATTCCATCAGCTCGCAGACGATGCGAAGGCCGTTGGCCTTGATGGTGGATCCGGTCTCGGTCACCTCGACGATGGCGTCGCAGAGCCCCTCGACGACCTTGGCCTCGGTGGCGCCCCAGGAGAACTCCACCGTCACCGGGATGTTGCGCTCGGCGAAGTAGCGCTTGGTGAAGCCGACCAGCTCGGTGGAGATGGTGGCGCCGTGCAGATCCTCGGGCCCCTGCACCTTCGAGTCGCCGTTCACCACCAGCACCCAGCGGGCCGGGCGGCGCGAGACCTTGGAGTAGACCATCTCGCAGACTTCCACCACGTCGGAGTCGTTTTCGCGCACCCAGTCGCGGCCGGCGATGCCGACGTCGATGGTGCCGCGCTCCACGTAGCGCCCCATTTCCTGCGGGCGGATCAGGGAGCACTTGATCTCGTCGTCGTCGATGCTGGGGAAATAGCTGCGGGACGAAATGGATATCTGCCAGCCGGACTGCTTGAAGAGGTCGACGGTGGCGCCTTCCAGGCTCCCTTTCGGGATGCCCAGCTTCAATTGATTGCTCATGGGAACCCTCTTTTATTTTTTATAGACTTCGGCGGGATCGAAAAGCGGGTTGGAGTGTTCCACCCAGGCGCCTTCCTCGTATTTCACGTAGAAACAGCTCCGGTTCCCGGTGTGGCAGGCGGCCGGCCCATTCTGCTTCACCTTGATGACGACGGTGTCGGCATCGCAGTCAGTCAGCACCTCGACGACATCCTGGGTGTTGCCGGATTCCTCCCCCTTCATCCAGTACTTGTTGCGGGTACGGCTGAAGAACCAGGTTTTTCCCGACTCGAGTGTCAGGTTCAGGGTCTTCTCGTCCATGAAGGCAACCATCAGCACCTCGCCGGTCTCATGGTCCTGGATGACCGCCGGGATCAATCCGCCCATCTTTTCGAAATCGATCTTTATCATAGTCTTTTCAGTCCTCGCACTGCCGTATTCACAAAAAGTTACTTCTCTTACACCGGCGTAAGGCCGACTGTCAACTGTTTATAATGGGATGGATGGCGCTACGGTCCATGAGCACGCTGAAACGGAGCAATGAGGGTGTCCTGTCCCCCCGTGAAATAGGGGAAAGCCGAACGCAGTGAAGCAGGGGGCGCTTTCGCCGGGGGAGGACCCCCTGTCTCGCTCCGCGAGCCTTCCCCCCTGCTGCGCAGGGGGGACGCAGCCTGGAAGCGGATCAGATGACGAGCACGTCGAGGCGCTCGGGGCCGTGCACCCCGATGGCAAGGGTGAGTTCTATGTCGGCGGTCCGGCTCGGGCCGGTGATGAGCGCCAGGTTGGTCGGGGGCGCTCCGGAGAGGCTTTGGAAGAAGTCATCCAGGGTGGCGTAGATCTTTTCCGCCGGGAGGATCGCCAGATGGTGGGACGGCAGGAGGCTCGCCTGCACCGCCCTCCCTTGGACGCTCGAGCAGACGATGCTCCCGGTCTCGGCTACCCCCGCCAGCACCTCCTCCACGGCCACCTCGGCAAGCGCGTACTCTTCGACGCGGCGCACCAAGACGGCGGCAACCGCCCGCTCCAGCGGGGAGAGAGCCGGACAGTACACCGCCTTGTCGGACGGGACCAGCTCCGAGACGACGGCTGCCAGCGCCGCCGGGTCGGACACCCTTCGGGCATCCGCCGCCGCCAGGCACGCCTTCTCGAGGAAAAGCACGACGATCTCTTCACGGTTCACGACACCCTCCTGTGGAACGGCCTTCCGGAGGGCTCCGGTAGCCGGCCGGCGACGTCCTTCCCCCCGAGCTTGCGGATCAGCGGCCAGAAGAGCCGGGACACCCACTCGCCCCAGTAAAAGAGGTCCGGGTTCCGTGCCGCGGCCCCGAAGAACCGCATCCCGAGCCGCTCCTTGGGGTCGGAGAGCCCCTCCCGCACCCGGCGCTCCCGCAGTTTCAGGATCAAGGGGACCAGCGGTATGCGCACCGGGCAGACCTCCACGCAGGCGCCGCACAGGGTACTCGCGTCGACCAGCGGGTAGGAATTCTTCATGCCGGTCAGAAGCGTGGTCAGCACCATCCCCATCGGCCCCGGGTAGGTCCAGCCGTAGGCGTGCCCGCCCACGGTCCGGTACACCGGGCAGACGTTCATGCAGGCGCCGCAGCGGATGCATTTGAGCATCTCGCGGCACTCGCCGGCGAGGATCTCGGAGCGGCCGTTGTCGAGGATGACGATGTGCAGCTCCCGGGCGCCGGTCGCCTCGCCCGGCTTTCGGGTCCCGGTGATGAGCGACAGGTAGCTGGTGATCGCCTGCCCCGTCGCCGAGCGCGGCAGCAGGCGGATGAAGGTGGGGAGATCGGAGAGCCTCGGCAGGATCTTCTCCATGGAGATGATGGCGACGTGCAGCGGCGGCACGCTGGTCACCATGCGGCCGTTCCCCTCGTTGGAGAAGAGCGCGAGGCTTCCCGACTCGGCGATGGCGAAGTTGGCCCCGGAAATGCCGGCGTCCGCCGCCAGGAATTTCTCCCGCATGACCCGGCGCGCGATCTTGGTGAGCACCTGCGGATCGTCGCTGTAGGGGACGTGCAGCCGCTGCGCGAAGAGCTTTCCGACCTGCTGCCGGTTCTTGTGGATGGCCGGGACGATGATGTGCGAGGGGGTCTCCCCTTCCAGCTGGATGATGTACTCGCCGAGGTCGGTCTCCACCACCTCGATGCCGGCGGCCTGCAGATGGGCGTTCAGCCCGATCTCCTCGGAGATCATCGACTTCCCCTTGGCTGCCATCCGCACGCCGCGCTCCGTGAGGATGGAAAGGATCATCTCGCGGGCGGCGGCCGCGTCGACCGCCCGGTGCACCGTGGCGCCCGCGCGCGTCGCGTTGGCGCTGAACTCCTCTACCAGCGCGGGGAGGTTGTCCAGCACCTGCAGGCGAAGGTCGGATGCCTGGTCGCGCAGCGCCTCCAGGTCGGGGATGGCCGCGAAGGCGGCGGCCCGCCGGGTGCCGAAGGTGTCGGCGGCGTTCCTCATCGCGGCGCGCAGCGAGTCGTCTCCCACCGCGCGCGCCGCGTTCTCCCGGAAATTGAGGCTGGTCTGGTGCTCGCTCATAGCCCCTCCGCGAGAAGCTGTACCAGGTGCGCCACCCGGACCGCGCTGCCGCGCCTCTTGAGCGCGTCGGCGATGTTCATCAGGCAGGCGCTGTCGCAGCCGGTGACCGTGCCGGCGCCGCTGGCGATGATGGACTGGGCCTTCTCGTCGGCGATGGCGCAGGAGATCTCCGGGAGCTTCGCCATGAAGGTCCCGCCGAAGCCGCAGCAGCGGCCGGCGTCCGGCATCGGGACGAACTGCGTCCCCCGGAGGGAGGCGATCAGCAATAGCGGCTCCTCCCTGACGCCGAGGGTGCGGGTGAGGTGGCAGGAAGCGTGGTAGGTGAGCGTCCCCGAGCCTTGGAAGCACGACTCGTGGGCGCGCAGCACCTGGACCAGGAACTGGGAGATCTCGAAGATCCTGGCCGCGACGCCGTTGGCCTTTTCCAGCAGCCGGGGGGAGTCCTGGAACAGCTCGGGGTAGTGGTGCTTCACCATCGCCGCGCAGGACCCCGAAGGGGTGACGATGGGGTCGCTCCCGGTGAAGACCGAGAGGAAATGCTCCGCGGCCCCCCGCGCCTCCGCTCGGTAGCCGGCGTTGAAGGCAGGCTGGCCGCAGCAGGTCTGGCCGCGGGGATAGACCGCGTCGACCCCGAAATGCTCCAGCAGGCGCAGCGTCGCCTCGCCCACTTCAGGGTAGAGGGAATCCACCACACAGGTACCGAACAGTTGGACGCGCATGTCGTGTGCCATCCTTTGTCATAACGAGTCGGGCGAGCCGCGGCGGGGTCTGCAGAGAGGTTCCCGGTGCCAGTAGTGTACTATGGGACCCTGCACTGTCAAGGCGGCTGCCTGGGTCAACCGGGAACCGATGTCTGCAGCCGGTTGACGCGGCGACCGGGATGAGAGCGACAGCCACAAAAAAGGCCCGCCAGATCTCTCTGACGGGCCGTACTGTTCTGTCACGCGCGGCGCGCCCTGACAGTGAAGGGCGCACCCCCCCGCTCGTCAATCGTCAGAAAGCAGCGTCCTGTCGTTCTCGAAACTCTTGTGGCGCAGTTCGTGGAACTTCTCGATCAGTTTCTCCACGGTCAGGGCCTTCTTGGCGTCCCCCTCGATGTCGAAGATGATCTCCCCCTTGTCCATCATCAGCAGGCGGTTGCCGAACTCGATGGCGTGGCTCATGTTGTGGGTGATCATCATCGAGGTGAGCCGGGACTCCTTGATGAACTTGTCGGTGAGTTCCAGGACGATCTCGGCGTTCTTCGGGTCGAGCGCCGCGGTGTGCTCGTCCAGGAGGATCAGTGCCGGCTTGGAGAGGACCATCATCAAAAGGGTGAGCGCCTGCCTCTGGCCGCCGGAGAACATGACCAGGTTCTCCTTCATCCGGTGCTCCAGCCCCATCTTGAGCTGCACCAGCTCGCCCTTGAAGAAGTCGCGCATCTTGGCGTTCAGGCTGCGCTTGAGCCACTTGAAACCCTTCTTGTAGGTGATCATCATGTTGTCTTCCAGGCTCATGTTGCTCGCCGTGCCGAGCGTCGGGTTCTGGAAGATCCTGCCGATGTACTTCGCCCGCTTGTATTCGGGATCGCGCGTGACCTCGCGGTCGTTGACCAGGATGGAGCCCTGGCTTGGGAGGTAGGTGCCGGCCATGGTGTTGAACAGGGTGGACTTCCCGGCGCCGTTGCTGCCGATGATGGTGATGAAGTCGCCCTCCTTCACCTTCAGGTTGATGTTGCTGAGCGCCTGGTTCTCGTTGATGGTTCCCTGGTTGAAGACGACGGAAACGTTCTTGAGCTCTATCATTTTGCCACCACCGACTTGAGAGCGACTCTCTTGAATGTCTTGAACTTGGTCAGGACTAGCAGCACGATGATCAGGACCCCCTTGATCAGGTTGAGGTCGCTCGGGGTCATGTGGATCAGGTAGCCGTAATACCTCCCGACGTACATGACCGCGTAGAAGCAGACGGAGCCCGCCAGCGCGCAGAGCGTCAGGACGCCGATCCGGTTACTCTTCAGCACCAGGAACTCGCCGATCATGACGGAGGCGAGCCCCGAGACGATGATCCCCTGCCCCAGCCCCACGTCGGCAAAGCCCAGGTACTGCGCGGCGAAGGCGCCGGAGATGGCGACCAGGCCGTTGGAGAGGCCGACGCCGATGGTCTTCAGGGTCTTCGGGTTGACCCCCTGCGAGATCACCATCTGCTCGTTGTTCCCCATGGCGCCGAGCGTCATGCCGAGATCGGTGCGGAAGAAGATGTCCAGCAGGACCTTCACCACCAGGGCGACCAGGAGGAAGAACACCAGCAGGATGTAGTCGTCCGGGATGATGCCGGTCAGCTTGTCGGTGACCTGGGTCAGCAGGGTCTCGTGCTTCAGGATCGGGACGTTGGCGCGGTCGCCCAGGATGCGGATGTTGATGGAGTAGAGCATGGTCATGGTGAGTATGCCGGCCAAAAGGTTGGGGACCCTCAGCTGGTTGTGGATCACCGCGGTGGCGACCCCGGCGAGCACGCCGCCGGCGAAGGCGATCAGCAGGGCCAGCCAGCCGTTCATGCCGGCCAGCAGGCACTGCACCATGAGGGCGGCCCCCAGGGGGAAGGAGCCGTCGACGGTCAGGTCGGGAAAATCGAGGACCCTGAAGGAGATGAAAACACCGAGGACCATTATGCCGTAGATCAGGCCTTCTACCAGAATACTTTCAATCATAGCGAACCGTATACCCTTCTGTCTGAAAATGACTGCTGCCCGGCGGCCTCGAGGGGCCGCCGGGCAAAAACAACGATATTGTCCCCCCTGCGCAGTAGGGGGGAAGGCTCGCGCAGCGAGACAGGGGGGTCCTTCTCAGGGCGAAAACACCCCCCTGCTTCCCTTCGTTCAGCTTCCCCCCATTGCATAGGGGGGATGGTAACCTCACTTCTTGACGAGCTTGCCGTTCTCGCGAATCGTGTTGGCGATCTTCACCAGGTCCTTGGGTACGGTCAGCCCGAGCTTCTTGGCCACGTCCAGGTTGATCATCAGGTCGACGTCGGTCGCCTTGGTCATGAAGCGCGTGGGGATCTGCTCGGTCTTCTTCCCCTTCAGGATCTCGATGACCATCTTGCCGGTCGCCCTGCCCATCTTGTAGTAGTCGAAGCCCCAGGCCGCGAGGACGTCGTACGCCTCGGAAGAGCTCGGGTCGGCGGACATGATGGGCACCTTGGCCTTGGCCGCGACCTCGGCGACCGCGCTCATGGCGGAGACGACCGTGTTGTCGGTGCTGATGTAGAGCGCGTCAACCCGGCGGATGATCGACTCGGTCGCCTGCTTCACCTCGGCGGATTTGGTCACCGTGGTGGGCACGAACTCGATCTTCAGCTCGGCGCAGACCTGCTTCACGATGTTGGCCAACACGACGGCGTTCTCTTCCGAGCTGGTGTAGATGTGGCCCAGCCGCTTGATCTTCTTCATTCGCATCAGCAGCTCGATCTGCTGCTTCACCGGCGTCATGTCCGAGACACCGGTGACGTTCTTGTCGCCTTTTTTGAGCGAGGTGACCAGGCCAGCCTTGACCGGATCGGTGACCGCGGAGAACACGACCGGGATCCCCTTCAGGGTGTTCACCAGGGCCTGGGCGGTCGGGGTCGCGACGCCGACGGCGAGGGCCACCTTTTCTGACTGGAACTTGTTGGCGATGGAGGCGGCGGTGCTCATTTCGCCATTGGCGTTCTGGACGTCGAAGGTCACGTTCATCTTGGACGCGTTGAGTTCGTCCTCGACCCCCTTGACGACGGCATCAAGCGCCGGATGCGATACGATTTTGGAGATCCCGATGACGAGCTTCTTCGGGGGATCAGCCGCGATTACCGGTGCGGCACATAACAGGGAAACTGCGAGGAAGGACATCACCATACTGAATTTCTTGCTCACCAGACACCTCCTAATTCAATTAAATTTATCTTCATACAACATCCAAAGGACAATGAATTATATTTTCAGGCGGGTGAGCATACCATCCCGAATAAGTTGCCGTCAATGGCCATTATTAGGGATATCGAAACAATCCTTTGATGACATGAAAATTCCGGAACGTTCTGCGGACTGCGGGGCCATCGATTCCCTGCTTGAGTGTGGAACAGGTTGAACGCCGCTCCCACCGGAATCCTCTTCGGCAACTCGTCGCCAGTTCGGGTCGCACCGTGGCCCCATTTTTAATGGCTAAAACGCGCGCTCCTAGTTGACACCGCAAGGTCAAAAAGGTTAAAGTACCGAAAGCCTGCCGTTTTAGCTTGCGCACCTGGTCCGGTTCGCGGCCTGGGCCGCAAAGGTACCGTGGCACATCTCCCCGCTTCGACACCGGTCGTTCGCAGCATTTGCCAATTAAACACCAATCATGCAGTCCCGGCCGGTTTCAGGCTCTGGCAGCAGAGCGCTGCGCCCGGGGGACGTGCTTCGGCACCGCATACCATCAAGGAGCTCTACGTGAAGCACCCGCACATTGTCCGCACCCCCGAGACCGTCACCTTCCTGCTGTTCGCCCTGCTTGCTCTGCCGCTCTCCCTCACCGGGTGCAAGGAAGCCAAACCCAACGCACGCTCGGCCGAAGCGGAGACCATCAAGTTCGGCAGTTCCAGCACGGCGGCCAAGGGGAGCCAAGCGGCCCCCTCGGCGCCCGCCTCACCGGCGGCTCCGGCTGCCGCCGCGCCGGGCTCCCCGGCCGCCACGGCCCCGGGGGCTCCGGCCGTCCCGGCCCCCGTCCTGGCCCAGAGCTCCAGCGCGTCGCGCGCCCCCAAGGGGGGCAAGACCAAGGGCGCAGCCGCGGCTCCTGCCCCTCCGGCGATCAAGTACCGCGCGGGCGAGGACCCCGATTTCGCGGCGCACAAGGGATGGCCGGTGAAGTTTCCGACCCCCCTGCCGGGTTCCATCCTGCCGGAAAAGCGTATCGTCGCCTATTACGGCAACCCGCTCTCCAAAAGAATGGGAGCGCTCGGCGAGTATCCCAAGGACGACATGCTGCAGCGGCTCAAGCGCGAGGTGGTGCGCTGGCAGGCGGCCGACCCCTCACACCCGGTGCAGCCGGCGCTGCACCTGATCGCGGTGGTGGCCCAGGGAGAGCCGGGCAAGGCCGGGATGTACCGGATGATCATGCCCGACGCCGTCATCAACAAGGTGTACGACTGGGCCAAGGAGGCGCACGCCATCCTCTTCATCGACATCCAGACCGGTCACGACAACATCCGGTCCGTCCTGCCGCGCTTCGAATGGCTTTTGAAGAATCCTGACGTGCACCTCGGCATCGACCCCGAGTTCAACCTGATCAAGAGCGGCAAGCGACCCGGCACCAAGATCGGGACCTACGACGCGGCGGACATAAACTTCGCCTCCGGATACCTGAAGGACCTGGTGAAGAAGTACAACCTTCCCCCCAAGGTGTTCATCGTGCACCGCTTTACCCGAAACGGCGTCACCAACTACCGCAACATCACGCTGCGCCCCGAAGTGCAGCTCGTCATGAACATGGACGGCTGGGGCGCCCCCTGGCTGAAGCGCGACTCGTACAAGGATTACGTGGTATCCGAGCCGGTCCAGCTCACCGGGTTCAAGCTTTTCTACCACAACGACACCAAGAAGGGCGACGCGCTGCTGACCCCGAAAGAGGTGCTGCAGCTGAACCCCAAGCCGGTTTACATCCAGTACCAGTAGCACCCGTGGCGGCGGCGTAACGATAAACAGCATCCGCGAAGCACGCGAAGATAAACGCGCGAAAGCGCACCAAGGAAGGCTTCAGGGTTCCCCCGAAACGACTTTCTTGGTGCGCTTTGCAGTTACTGCGCGTTCTTTTGCGTTCCCGGTTCGAAATTAGCGTCCCGGTATTTCGAAGCTGACCTCTCCCCGCGCTACCTCCCCCCCGTTGAAGCTGCGCTCCACCAGGGTCACCCCCCCGTCGGTTCCGATCAGCAGGATGGTGGAACAGCGGGTGCCGTAGCGCTCGCTCGCGATGAAGATGGAAGAAAGCAGCCTTTCCAGCTCCAGGCCGACCCCGGTGTCGGGCAGCAGCTCGTCGGGGGGCCGCGTCCTGTCGGCCAGGATGCCGAAGAGATCCTCCCGGGAAAATTCGCCGGCCGCCGTGACCGCCGCCAGTGCCTCCCTGCCGCGCACCACCTTGGGCCAGGGAGTGTCGAGCAGGTGGTTGCTCAAGCCATGAATCCCCGGGGCGAGCCTGGCGACCTCGCCACTTTTGTTGGAATAGCAGTACACCCCCTCCGGATCTCCCACCAGCAGGTTGCAGCCGTTATACTTCGCCCCATCCCCGCGCAGGCGCTCCAGGTACTCCTGGGCGCTGGTTTCCGAGCTGAGGAAATCGCTGGTCAGGGCTCCCCGGGAGGGGGCCTCCTTCCTGTGGGCGCTCGGCTCACGGTAGTTGGTCAGGGCCGCGAAGCGCCCGCCGCGGGTCACGCCGAGCCAGGTCCCCCGGTGCACCAAGTCCCTTCCGGCAAGCAGTTGCGGCGCGTCCTCCCAGTACGCGGCCGCGGCGCTCGGCCGGTCGTAGAATTCGTCCCGATTGGCCAGCAGTATGAGCCGATAGCGGCAGTGAACCTGGTAAGCCATCAAGATCAGGCACATAAGGCATCCTGCGAAAGAAAACCGGCCACGACAGCACCGGTACCACCCGAGACCTGGAAGAGCGCCCCCTCAGGGAGCGTCGAGGCACTCCCACTCCCTCCACCGCCACCGGGCTCCGTGCACCCCGGCGCGCTTCGGCGCGACAGTGAAGCCCGAGGAGATTCTCAACTGACCAAGGATCTCAGCTTCTGCTCCTGATCCTCTGAGAGGCCCTCAAAGCAGACGCCGATACCGGGTACGCTGCGTGACACCCCCCACTCAAGCGACCAGCGCACCGACGCGGCCACCGGCTCCAGGTCGGCATAATCGACGAAGCGCAGCCAGACCGTGGTCCCCGGTTCGAATGCCTCAGGGGTATGCAGAAACACCCCCGCCTTGGAAATGTTGAGGCAAAAGGTCTTTATCGTAGTGTGTTCGGAGAACCTTCCGTCCGGCGAGAGCTGCACGTTGAAATTGTAGCTCTTCCTGTTGTGGCTGCGCAACCGCCTGGCGGTGAAGGGCCTGCACCTGTTCTCGATGAAGAACTTGAGCGCCGAAGCCGTATCGGGGGAGAACGATTGTTCCAGAGGGCTCAGGCTTATTTTATTCTTCTTGGTTTCCCACTTCACTCGAAGCACTGGATAAAGGTTAATAAACTCATATGCAACAACCTTTTCCTCCTTGCTGCTTCTCACAAGTGTCAGGATGTCTACCAACAGACCGTTGTATGGATTCTTGATTGCAAGGCATGACATTTCGCTAAATGACGAAGCAATGTCATAGTCAACACCGATTTGGTTCAGGGCCTCGGCGTATGCCTCGCCAGCCTCGGTATCTTTAACGACGATGAGAATTTTGATGTGAGTCATGTGGTAAGGATTTCCTTCGATGCGCCGCAGGCAGTCGTAACAGGTAAACTCTTTTTGAAACGGCAGTCGCAAGCACAGAAATTATACCGCTACACTATAACGCCTTCCCCCGAAACTTCAAATTTTTTCTCTGCTCCATACCCCGGCAGACTGCCACAGCGCAGGGCAACCGCCCCCCCTGCGACCAGGCTGGCAGAAAATCCGCCTCCCGAACCGGCGGCAGCTGCCCCCCTTTGACTTCGCCGCAATCCACGTTACAATCAGAAACATTATTACTCTTTAATTTTTTTACCGACAACAGCGGCATGATCGGCCCGGTCCAGACGGAAGGCCCCCCCGCGAGGCCGGCGAGCGGTCGCCGCGGGGCGCTCCCCGTCGGCGGCGCTGCACCCGAGTCGGCAGCAGAAGCCGGAGGTCTCTTCGCCCTCTCCTGGCGCCCCGCCTGCTGCAGTGATCTGATCGCCCCTTATTCTCACTACAGGAGAACTAGACATGCTGGATGACACCAAACTCATAGACTTCATCAAAACGGATCTGGCCAGGGGAAAGGTCACCGGCTCCCTTGGCTCCAGCGACGATCTGATCGAATCCGAGATCCTCGACTCTCTGGGCATCATGAAGCTCATCCTCTTCCTGGAGAGCAACTATGCGGTGAAGATCTCCGACGATGACCTGACGCTGGAGAACTTCAGTTCGATCGTGTCGATAAATTCGCTCATAGAGAAGAAGGGTGCCAAGCCATGAACTTTTCCTTATCGGATACGCAGCTTTTGCAATGGGACAGCATCGTTGATTTTTCCAGGCGGGAGCTCAACGCGGAGGTGCGCGAAAACGACCAGCATGGCAACTTCCCCCTGGCGAACTGGCAGAAATGCGCGGACATGGGGCTGCTCTCCCTGCTGACCCCGGAGGCCTACGGGGGCCTCGGCGAAGACCTGATGTCGACCGTCCACTCGATCGAGGCCCTGAGCTACGGCTGCGAGGACAGCGGACTGGTCCATGCCATCGTCACCCAGTTGTGCTGCATCGTCCTCGTGAATCTCTACGGCTCCGAGGCGCAGAAGCAGCGCTACCTCCCCAAACTCTCCTCCGGAGAACTGATCGCTGCCCAGTCCATCACCGAGCCGGATGCGGGCTCCGACGTCCTCTCCATGCGCACCAAGGTGGAGGGCGAGGGCGCGGTGCACTCGCTTTCCGGCGGCAAGGTGTTCATCTCCAACGGCCCTCTGGCGGACCTGGTGATCGTCTTCGCCAAATGCAGCGCGGGGAAATCGGCCTTCGGGGACATCTCCTGCTTCCTGGTGGAAAAGGAAGCCGCCGGATACAGCATGGGGAAGCCGCTGCAGAAGATGGGGCTGCGCACCCTGCAAAACTGCGAGATGTTCTTCGACGAGGTGAGCGTGCCCGACCAGATGATGCTGGGCAAAAACGGGCACGGCATGTTCATCTTCAACGAGGCGATCGAGTGGGAACGCGCCCTGATGACCGCCTCGCACCTCGGCACCATCGAGCGGGTGCTGGAGAAGAGCGTCAGCTACGTAAAGACGCGCAAGCAGTTCGGCAAGGAGATCGGCAAGAACCAGGCTATCGCCAACAAGATCGGCACCATGAAGCTGAACCTGGAGTTGGGCAAGCTGATCCTCTACAAGATGGCCTGGCTCAAGGACCAGGGGAGCAGAGCGACCCTTGAGGCGTCAATGGGGAAACTGTTCGTCAGCGAGAGTCTCAAGAGCGCCTGCCTGGATGCCATCCAGATTCACGGCGGTTACGGCTACATGCAGGAATGTGACCTGGAAAGAGACCTGAGGGACAGCGTCGCCGCGACCATCTATTCGGGGACCTCCGAAATGCAGCGCAACATCATCGCCAGGATGCTGGGGCTATAATGGGCAACTACCTTTTGCAGAGTTATCTGGACGAAGGGGGGCGTCTCCACCCGGAAAAGCCCGCCCTGGTCGATGACCAGAGGTCGATCAGCTATGGAGAACTGCAGCGCGACGCCAACCGGATCGCCGGCTGCCTGAGGGAGCACGGCGTGCGCCGGCAGGATCGCGTGGTGATCTGCATGAAACGCTCGGCCCAGGTCGTAGTGGCCATCATGGGGATACTGAAGGCGGACGCGATCTACGTCCCGATGGATGCCAAGGCCCCCGTGGAGCGGCTCCTGAAGGTGGTGCGGGACTGCCGCCCCTCCGCGGTGATCTGCGACGAGGCGGCCCTGCCGGTCATGGACCGGGTCAAGAGCCAGATGCCGACCGTGCGGCGCCTGGTCGTTTTCGGGGCGGGGACCGGCGCCAGCGACATCGCCTGCGTACGCTGGGAGGAGGGGTCCCCGTCGGTGGTCCAGCCCCCCGGCTACGACAACATCGACGCGGATGCCGCCTACATCCTGTACACCTCGGGATCCACCGGCTCCCCCAAGGGGGTCACCATCTCCCACCTGAACGTCATCAACTACATCGAATGGGCGGTCGAGTACTTCCGGATCCTGGAGTCGGACCGCATCCTGGGCACCGCTCCGTTTCACTTCGACATGTCGACCTTCGACATTTACACCGCGCTCAAGGCCGGCGCCACGCTCTGCATCGCCCCCGAGCGCCTGCTGCTCTTCCCGGGCAAGCTGCTCGACCTGATCGAAAAGGAAAGGGTCACCCTCTGGAAGGGAGTTTCCTCCCTGCTCATGTACCTCTCCAGCACCGGATCGCTCAGGGAGGGGCGCATCCCGACGCTGGAGAAAATCCTGTTCGGCGGGGAGGTGCTGGCGACCAAGCACCTGATGAACTGGATGCGGCACTATCCGTCCAAGCGCTTCTACAACGTCTATGGGCCGACCGAGAGCACCGGGATTTCAGCCTGCTACCCGGTACAAAGGGCTCCTGCGGCAGCGAGCGAGCCAATCCCGATCGGAAGGGCGTGCGCCAACACCGAGATATTCATCCTGACCGACGAGGACCGGCCGGCGCAGGCCGGGGAGACCGGCGAGCTCTGCATCCGCGGCTCTGGGCTCAGCCTGGGGTACTGGGACGACGAGGAGAAGACCGCCCGGGCCTTCGTCCGAAATCCCCTGGGATGCACCCAGAACGACCGGATCTATCGCACCGGCGACCTGGCCCGCAGGCGTGAGGACGGCGTCCTCGAGTACCTCGGGCGCAAGGATTTCCAGATCAAGTACATGGGGTACCGGATCGAGCTGTTCGAGATTGAGCAGGCGATCCTCTCGCAGGACAACATCCACCAGGCGGCGGTGGTGCTGTGCGACACCAACCAGAGCGAAGTCCCCGAGTTGGTCGCCTTCATAGCCGGGCCGAGCCTGATGGACCCTGATTCGATCATGGACGAACTGGGGCGGGTAGTCCCCTCCTACATGCTGCCCAAGCGGATTGTACCGATGTCGGAAATCCCGCTGACCGATCGCGGCAAGACCGACCGGGTGGCCCTGCGGGAATTCTACCAGAAAGCGTTCCAGGGTACCGGGAAGGAGGCGGCACCGTGAGAGGCCTCGGGCCGGAGCAAACAGCAGAGTACCTCGCCGTGATGCACAGGCTGCGACCGGCCTACCCGTTGTATGACATGCACGTCCATCCGTATGAAGTGCTCTTTGACAGGTTTACCTACCAGGACTTTTCCCGGCCCGGGGTGCTCAGCCTGACCGGAAAGGCCTATGCAACCCCCTCCGTGAAGCAATTCCAGTTCCCCGAGATCGGGGAATTCAACGGCGACCCGAGATCGCAGAGGCTCCACGACATCTCAGTCATGCTGTTGAAGAAGGTGTACGGCAATGTTGGGGAGCAGGTCTTCATGGACCAGATGACCCTGAGCGGGATCGACAGCGTGCTGCTGCTTCCCATCGCGCCCGAGTCGGGGACACCCGCCACCTTTGGCGAGCGCATGCGCTGGGTCAAGCGGTTCTACCGCAACGAGGAGAAGTTCTGGATCGCGGGGAGCGTCCCCGGCGCACTGGAAGCGCCGGAGATACCTCACTATGTCGGTTCCCTGAAGCGCGATTTCGGCATCAGGGCAATAAAATGCCATCCCGTCGTTTCCGGGATAGATTTGAGCACGGGGACCAGGAAAAAGTGGTTGGAACGGCTCCTGGCAGCCTGCCATGAGTCAAGGCTTCCGCTCATCATCCACAGCGGCAGAAACAACCCCTATTGGGGAGGGAGCCGCGGGAACTTCGGCGCCCTGGAGCACCTGAAGAACATAGACATGTCGATTTCCGGCAAACCGGTCATCCTCGCGCATGCCGGCTTTCACCGGTGCAAACTCCAGGAGATAGAGCGGGAAGGGTTGCCGATGCTCGACAGGATGCTGCAGAAGCATCCCAACCTGTACGTCGACATATCGGGCCTTACTTTCGAGCCGTTGAAATTGGTATTACAGTCAGTGCACCGCGAGAGGATACTCTTCGGTTCCGATGCACTGTACTCTTCGCAATACGAAGCGGTGACGATGACCATGCATGCCTTGAAAGAGCTGGGAATGGCTCTTGAAGAGAACTTCATCAAATTTGCCAGCATCAACCCACGGAAGACAATCTTTAAGGACCAATAGCCATGCTAAATATTTTCAGAATCCGGTGGCACCAGTTTTTGGAAGAGAGCAAAGAGAAGTCCTACGGTGAAGCCTTCAGGAAGGCAGTCGCCAAATGCATAACGTCAAACCAGATCGTCGTGCCTGTTTACAACAGCCTGTCAAAATTGAAGCAGGCCGCAAGGACCGAAGCCACCTCGCAGCTTGAGTTCCTTGTCGTCAATGGGGCTAATGTGGAGTCAGTGGCATCGATGCAAAGGACCTCGAGCCGCAGGCTTAAAATGGCCTACAACACCCGGAAAGGATATCGCGCCTACGCGGTACTATCGAACGGAGCTATCGTCGGGGATATCTGGTGCGCTTCGCCCAGGGAAGTGCATACCGACCCGCTGCACCCGGATCTTCCCTGGCTGGGCATCACCTGCGGGAAGAACGATGCCTACATGTTCGACATGTACGTGATCCCCGATTCCAGGGGGAAAGAAATCACCAGCTATCTGCTGGGAAGCGCGCTGAGTCATTTGAAGGAGGCCGGTTTCGACAGGGTCTACGGTTTCTATGAGAAGAACAACCTGGCGGCCTTATGGACCCACCGGATGTTCGGGTACTCAGAACTGGGCAAGAGGAAATCAGTCAGGTTTTTATTTTACAAAAAAACTGAGCTGGTGACTGCCAGCGAGTAAGGCAGGACGGGCAGTAGAAGTGAACTGCAGACAACAAAAAAGCCCCACCAGGGATCCTGGTGGGGCTTTTTTATTAAATTCCCTGCGGCGACCTACTCTCCCACATAGTTACCCATGCAGTACCATCGGCCCAGAGAGGCTTAACTTCCGTGTTCGGGATGGGAACGGGTGTGACCCTCTCGGTATAACCACAGAGAAACTCTTAAGCGCTTGCTCGCGCTAAACTTCTCTTTCGCCTTTGCCTCAGCATCGGTCCGATCGAACAGATCGAGACTCCGGCACAATTGCATCTCGTGATTTTGTAGGTTGCTTCGCATGACGTTAGCAGCTTCTCTGTCCGATATATCGGGGGGCGTTGCCGCCCCCCTCCAATTAATTTTTATGGTCAA
>Ga0316231_1001619_pt1 | contig 24101 bp, 19 predicted proteins | sample TBH18027metaG_FD_206002 | JGI IMG/M metagenome (GOLD analysis project Ga0316231, IMG submission 206002) | Freshwater microbial communities from Trout Bog Lake, Wisconsin, USA - TBH18027 | ecosystem: Environmental > Aquatic > Freshwater > Lake > Hypolimnion/Profundal zone | place: USA: Wisconsin... | reverse complement strand
TCAGGTTGGGTTGCGCTGCCGGGCCATGGCGTTCGAGGACAAAGAGCAGGAGTAAATTTCCTTTACCGGTTTGACCCCCGGTGGGCAAAAATGTTGCGCTCGGCATTCGGGCTGACGGGGATTCGCCCGCTCTGATAACTTTGTCTGCGGGAAAATCTCTACTGGAAACCGGTGTCGAATTCTCCCGCATCCTGCTCACAATGAGGCAATTCATGAATTTGCGATCGTTGCTCTTACTTGCGCTTTTACCGGGCGCTGCAGTTTCTGCCGAGGTTTCTCTGCCCAGGATTCTCAGCAGCCACATGGTGATTCAGCGCGACCTGCCTGTCCATGTTTGGGGCCAGGCAACTCCCGGCGAGGACGTTGCCGTGACTTTTCGCGGCCAGACACGCTCGGTGAAGGCCGGCCAACTGGGCCGCTGGAGCATCTACCTCTCCCCCGGAGCAGCCGGAGGGCCGTTCGACATGACCGTGAAGGGCACTCCTGCAGCAAGCGGCGCCACTGCGGAGACGATCACGCTCGACGACATTCTGGTTGGGGACGTCTGGGTGGCTTCCGGGCAGTCCAATATGGAGTTCTTGATGCACCAGGCCGCGACCGCCGCGCAGGATCTTCCGCAGGCGGGCATTGGCGGCATGCGCCTGCTGCTGGTGAAGAAGCGCGCCATTGAATACCCGCAGGAAGACGTCGACACCACGGGGTGGGCTGCTTCAACGCCGGAGACGGCCAAGGATTTTTCCGCCGTGGCGTGGTACTTTGCGCGCGATATCGTGGAGCGCGAGCATGTGCCCGTGGGCATTATCGACTCCTCCTGGGGTGGGACGCCGGCGGATGCCTGGGCGCGGATGGCCGCTCTGGGCCAGGACGCCGCTGTTGCCCCGATTTTCACTTCATGGGGCCGCATGACCGAGGCCGAGCAAGATGTTCTGCTCCGCGACAAGGACCGGCAGCGCCTGGTGGAAGAAGCCAGAGCCCAAGGCAAGCCCGCCCCGGAACTGCCCTGGATTCCCAAACTCGATAGCTGGGGCCCAGGGATGCTGTACAACGGCATGATCGCCCCGCTGACGCCCTTCCCAATCCGCGGAGCAATCTGGTACCAGGGCGAAAGCAACACCGCCCCTGATCGCGCATCGCTTTACGGCCGGGTCTTCCGCGACATGATTGAGGATTGGCGCCACCAGTGGGGCGTGGGCGATTTCCCGTTTCTCTTTGTGCAACTCGCCAACTACAAGGCAGGCGGCACGGCTGACTGGCCGATGCTGCGCCAGCAGCAGGTGAAGACGCTGGCGCTGCACAACACCGGCATGGCAGTGACCATCGACATCGGGAACCCTGACAACATCCACCCCACGGACAAGCTGGACGTTGGTCTGCGCCTGGCTCGCGCTGCGCGCTACCTCACCTATGGCGAGACGCAGCTCGAATACTCCGGTCCGATCTTCCGGCAGGCAACTCCAGAGGGCTCTGGCATTCGCGCATGGTTTGATCATGCCAAGGGGCTTGCGGCCAAGGATGGAGCACTCAGCAGCTTTGAGGTTGCGGGAGCGGACATGAAGTTCTTCCCCGCGACGGCGACGATCGATGGAACTACCGTAGTGGCCACCAGCCCCTCAGTGTCTGAGCCGCTTTATGTGCGCTACGGCTGGTCAAACAGTCCGGTATGCAACCTGTTCAATGGTGAGAAGCTGCCGGCTTCACCTTTTACCTCAGTCCCTTAGAAATGCGCTGACGGACCGCGAGTGCGCGGTCCGTCAGCCCTTTGCGGGAATGATGACGGTGGTTTCCTGCACCTCTATAAGTCCCGAGGTGGCTCTCTTCTCCAACTCCGGCAGGACGGAGTCAACTTTTTCGCGTGTCTCAATGAACTCAATCTTGATGGGCAGATGGTCTGAGATTTCAAGGATGTGGGCAGAATGGAGCCGGTGCGTGGTGCCGAAACCGGCGACGCCCTTGAGAACCGTGGCTCCGCGGATTCCGCTGTGGAACAGGAAATCCAGGATGCTGGTGTATATGGGAACGCCGAGATGCTTTGCCCCGTCGCTCAAGTAGAGGGTAACTTTGACGGCCTTTCCAGAGGTCAGCATGGCGTGCTCCTTTCAACGGTTGCCAACGAGGGATTGAAGCACCTTTGCAGTGCAACTGGCAACCCCTGCAGTGGATTCGCACCTAAAGCGCATCAGCAATTATGGAACCGCCCCAAACGGCAACGAGCCCAAGAATCAGGCTGCCGAGCGCATACAGCGCCCCCAGCGCAAACGCGCCAGAGCGGAGCGTTGACAGCGTCTCCCACTCATAGGTCGAAAAGGTACTGTAGGCCCCGATGAAGCCGACGGGGAACAGGTATCTCCACGCGGGGTTGAGGTCGGCGCGCTTGCCCAGGTAGGTGAGCGTGAAGCCGATGATGACGCAGGCCGTCATGTTGATGACGAATGTTCCGTAAGGGAATTTGGCGCCGATGCGACCGGAGATTGTGGAGCCGACCCAGAACCGGGCAATGGAGCCCAGCGCGCCGCCTGCAGCGATCAGAAGATATTTCTGCAAGATTTCTCTCCTCCTAATCAGGTTACATGGGGAAGGGTCGCCTGTCGGCACTCCCTGGGGCTTTTGTGATGGAACTGAAGCAGGCTGTAAACGAAGAAATGCCTCATGGCAGGCCGACTCAAAGTTGAGCTGGCCCGCCATGAGGCAGGGAACTACCTATCCGTGCAGGAGTAGCAAGGGTCAATGGAGGCTTGAATCAAGGGTGTGTCCGCAAGTCGAGCGCCCATCACCATCCAGCGGATAGCCGGCATGTTCGCAAATGTAGGCGTGCGCACATGCACCCGATTCGGGTTTCTGGAGCCTTCTTTCCAGGACACACTGTATAGCACTTCACCGCGAGGGGCTTCAACGCGGCTGGTGGCTGTTCCAGTAATGAAGTTGAACTTGCCGTCTCCGGTGTCGATCTCGCCCGGCGGCATCTTGGTCAACGCCTGACGAAGGATCTTGCAGCTCTCCATGATTTCGAGAGCGCGCACCAGCAAACGGGCTTTCACATCGCCGTCCGGCTGTACCGGCACTTCAAAGTCCATCTCAGCATAAGCGGCATAGGGAGCAGCCTTGCGCAGATCCTGTCCGACGCCCGAGGCGCGCGCCACCGGGCCAACCACGCCGCAGGAGAGGGCCTTCTCTGTAGTGAGGACGCCGATACCGGCGCAGCGCGAACGCGCCGTTGAACTGGTGGTAAAGATGGGAATCACGGTCTTTACCATCTCGCCCTCAAGCTGCTCAATCATGCTGAGGAGCGCCAGTGGATCGTCAATGTTGCGATTGACGCCGCCGATGCGGTTCATCGAGTAGTTGACGCGGTTGCCGCTGATGGCCTGGAGCACATCCATTACCTTCTCGCGAATCTCGAAGCAGGTCATGAACATGGTCTTGAAGCCCATGAGCTTGGCGGCAATGCCCGCCCAGAGCACATGCGAGTGCAGCCGCTCCAGCTCCGCCATCACGACGCGAATGTACTGCGCGCGAGGGGGCGGGGTGAGGCCGGTAAGCCCTTCCATCGCCTGGCACAGCGTGAGGGTGTGGATGTTCGAGCAGATGCCGCAGACCCGCTCCATCAGCGCAATTACCTGAATGTAGTTGCGTGTCTCGGCGAGGTGCTCAATGCCTCTGAAGTTGAAGCCGATATGGAGCTTGGCGTCGGTTACGGTTTCGCCCTCGCAGATCATATCGAGCTTGTACGGTTCTTCAAGCCCTGGGTGATAGGGCCCCATAGGAATTTTGTAGCTCACTTTTTGACCTCCTCGCGGAGGTTGACGCCAAGTGCGTCCCCCTCGCGCAATAGCAGCGGCTCATAGTCGCGGCCAATAAAGTCCACGGCGTAGCCTTCGTGAATTTCGCGCTCAATCCAGTCCACGGCCTCGGTGAGGTCGTAAAGACTATCAATGGAGTTGCCGGCAAGCAGATAGGGAAAGCCCAGCAACGTGCCATCAAGATCCCAGTGATATTCGAAGCGCAGACCCTCTTCTTTGGGAAGCTGATAAGCGGTAATGGTGATGAAGCGCGCCTTCATGGCAAGCAGCGTCTTGGCCAGCTCGCGCACATTCATTGTGCCGGGATTGAGCCAGTGCACACCGCCCGACTCAACACTCGGCTCGGTAATGCCCAGCTTCTGCTGGATGTTTTCGATTACGTTCATTGCGTACCTCCGGGGATGGGGTTGGGTTCTGGCTGCGCGACGGGCGGCACTACGGCCGCTGCCTGGGGAACAGATGCGACAGCCTGCGCAGCGGGCGCAGTTGCGGGACGTACCGGCGCCTTGCGCGCGACCGTGTAGGCCTTCTTCAACTCGCCAACAGTCAGGTACAGCGGAGGGCACTCCTCTTCCTGCAGCAGCGCATGTTCCTTGCAGCCTTCAACGCAGCGACCGCAAAAGGTGCATTGGCCGGGATCGTAGCTCCACGTGAACTCGCCCTTGCCGCCTTTGAACTCGATGGCGCGCGCGGTGCAGCGAAACTTGCAGATGGCGCATCCGGTGCAGAGCGCGGGATCGAAGCGGACCAGGCCTCTGAAGCCCTTGGTGACCTTGGGGCGCGCGGGGAACAGCATGGTACGCGATCCGCCCCAGAGGTTCTTCCACAGCATGGTGAGAATGTTCATGACCTGAGCCTCATGAAGAGCGCGGACGAGATAGCAAGTACCGCGAAGATGATGGTGCATTGCCAGTAGAAACGTACGGTTGTATCAATCGCCAGCCTGGCGGTGGCGGAAGCAACAGCGGAGAGGAGCAGGACAATCGCAAAGGAAAGCGCGACAAAGATGATTGCAGCCAGCCACCAGATGGTTACATGCGGAGCTGCCAGGGTGGCTACCAAACCAGTAGCTGCCACCCACTCCAGTCCGTGAGAAAGTTCCCACATGGCCAGTTCGGGGCCAGCGTACTCGGTCATGGGGCCGGAGTAAATCTCCTGCTCTGCGTTGGGCAGCGAGAAGGGATTGAGGTGGAGCTTGGCGGGCAGGCAGACGAGCAGGGCGAGCACTCCGAGCCAGCGCAAGGGCGTGGCCGGCAGTTGCGCCAGCGCCTCAAGGCTGAAGGTATGCTGCGAGGCGGCGATGGAAAGAATGGCGAGAAGAAAGACGATGTTGTAGGAGACGTTGAGCACAGCCTCGCGGGCCGAGCCGATCTCACCAAAGATGGAGCGGGAAGAGAAGCCCGCGGCGATGATGCACATCGACGGCACTTCCATGAGGGCCAGGAGCAGGATCAGGTCGCCCTGAAAGCCGCCAGAGGAGGGAAGCACGGGCAGCAGTCCCACGGCGCCAGCCGCTGAAGACATGGCTATGAGCGGCCATGCCTTCATGAGCAGGCCGCTTACTCCGCTGCGTGTGGGGGTTCCCTTGCCGAGCAGCTTTACAAAGTCATAGAAGGGCTGCATGAACGGCGGCCCGATGCGTCCCTGCATGAGGGCAACCGCCTTGCGTTCCACCCACAAGAAGAACCACGCGGCAGGTACAGCGAACAGAAGTCCGGGAAAGATGAGGAGGCGCGCCAGGGCGGTTGTCATATTCACAGCTGCACCTCACTGGAAGCGGGTTCGGCGTTGTCAGCACATGCACACTCGGAGATCGGTATCATCACAGACTCGATGGGCAGATTTTTCCCGGCGCGCTCCGCGAGTATCTCCGCGGCCTTGGCGACGCCGAGGATGATGGCGTCGGGACGGGGTGGGCATCCGGGCACAAACACATCCACGGGGATATGCTTTTCCAGCGGTCCATCCAGCGTGCGGCTGTCAATAAACACGTTTGTAGTGGCCGGGCATGAGCCGATGGCCACCACAGCCTTTGGTCCCAAGACCTGGCTGTAGACGGTGCGAATGGCGCCGACCGCGTTGTGGGTTACCGGGCCGGTGATGACGAGAATGTCGGCGTGCCGCGGACTGCCTTCAAGACGGACACCCAACTGTTCGGCATCGTAACGAGGAGCGAGCGCGGCAACCAATTCGATATCGCAACCATTGCAACTGCCTGAGTTCAGGTGAAAAAGCCAGGGGCTGCGGCGCCGGCAATAGCACATCAATTTATTCCAAAGGTTCATGGTCTCCCCCAGTGCAGCAGTTGAAGTACATTCGGCCATGCCCCGGCAACCACAAGCATCGCCGTCAGAACAACGATTGCGGCTACCGCCGGGAAGGGCTCGTCTATCGCGAATGAATCGAGTGGCGGCGGCGGAGAAGGTGACTTCTTGGGTCCCCACCACACATGAGTCAAAGCCAGCACGTAGGCGATGAGGGCCAAGATGGACGAGATAATGAAAACCGTCGCCACTGGCCAGCCGATTTGCAGTGCTGTTTCGTAAAGTCTCCAGCGGCCGAGGAAGCCGACGGTCGGCGGAATGCCGAGCATGGCCAACATGCCGAACAGGAATCCGAATGCGCTGACCGGGAAGCGCACGGCCAGTCCTGCGTGCTGGTCGTCGAGTGCGCCGCGAACTTCAGGGCCGCTGATGCAAATAAACAGCAGGGCCTTGGCGAGGGCGTGCGTGGCCGCTGCAAGCAGCGCGCCTTCACGGCCCAGGGCAGTCAGGGAGGCGAGTCCCAGGAGCAGGAAGCCCACATCCTCAACCGTTGACAGAACCAGCAGGCGCTTCAGGTTGCGCTGTGTCAGCATCAGGAGCGCTGCAAACAACGACGTGGCGGCGGCTATGCAAAGCAGGAATCCCTGAGGAGCCAGCAGGCCGGGATAATCATGTGCCGTCAGATACAATTCGCCGAAGGCCGCCATATCCACGACCGCGATAATCATGCCCAGCACGAGCGCCGGCAGTTCGTCGGCGAGCTTGAGGAGCCAGAAGAACAGCGGTATCGCAGCCAGCTTTACGCACACGCTGGTGAGCAGCAAGGCACGTGCCCACTCGGCTTGTCCATTTTCCATCAGAAGGTCGCTTGCAACGAGCGACACAGCCGAGAGGAGGACCACCACCATGTAGGTGAGCTTTGCTGATTGCTTTTGGGCGGTGCCCCAGACCAGCAAGATGGTAAGCAATGCACCCGCTTCAAGCATTCCAAGGCGGAACCACTCACCGGTAGAGATCAGGCCCACGATTGTGAGTCCGCCGATCAGAGCCATCATCGGCCCCAGCTTGCGTGTGGCCTTTTGGGCAACCGCTACCATGATCAACGCGGCTGCAGCAACGGCACATGCGAAAACCAGGAGTCCAGGAACTGGAAGGGAAATGACAGGCGCGGTTCTCACAACGGCGGGAGCAAAGATGCGCAAGCCTCCCAACAGAGCCGCCGCCAGCACTGGAAGCAGAACCAATGCCCGGCGCTCCATCCATGAGGTTGCGCTTTGGAGAAGCCGCGAAGCAGCCTGCAAGCCGCTCCAGATGGCCAGGTAGAACTTGTCCACATTTGTCCAGCGGAAGAAGGAGACCCAGTTATGCAGGAATATATCGGAGAAGTCGCCAGCCGTCAGCCGCCCCTGATCTGAAAGGGGTTCGCCGCCGGTAAAGATTCCGCCGCCGACTGCAGCCAGCGCTGGTCCTCCAGCCGCATTCGCCGGAGTCTGGCGCGCTGCGTAAGCAATGGCGTAGATTACGCCGCCCAGAATCAATGACACCAGTGCCAGCACCAAGCCGCCAGCGGTTGAAAAGCTTCCCGCATCTGCAGACAGGCCGAGCCAGGTTACATGCACGCCTGCGCCGAGGCCCAGCGCTCCCAACACGGGATTGAGGAACAGGTTAACTGCCAACTGTGGCGCCACGCCCAGTATCACGCTTCCGGCAGCCAGAAATCCCATGCCCCATACCATCGTCGGCGGAGATTCATGCGCGTCTTTTGTTGCTTCAGTGGTTGGGCCAAGGAACACCGCGCTGGTTGCTTTTGCGCCGAGGAACACGGTGCCCAGGCTCACTGCCCAAGCGACCATTGCTGGAACAGCCCAGCCTGCCTGCAGGGCTGCCGCGTAGAGCATCCACTTGCTGGCGAAGCCGCTCATCAGCGGAATTCCCATCATGCTGCCCACACCAATGAGCCACGACAGGGTGGTCTGCGGCATCTTGGGAGCCAGCCCGCCCAACTTGTTCATGTCGCGTGTGCCAGCTCCATGCTGTACGGAACCGGCGGTAAGAAACAGCCCGCCCTTGAAGAATCCATGATTGAGGCAGTGCAGCAGTCCCGCGGTAATCGCAAGCGGCGTGCCGATGCCGATGCCCATCATCATGTAGCCGATCTGGCTTACGGTGGAGTAGGCCAGCATCCGCTTCAAATCCGTTTGCACCATGGCATACATGACGCCTACCGCCATGGTGATAGTTCCCACCCATATCAGGGCTCCGCCCCATGCCGCCGGCCAAACGCCAAAGCTGTGCATGCGGCAGGCAAGGTATACGCCCGCCTTTACATAGCAGGCCGCGTGGAGCAGTGCGCTGACGGGTGTGGGCGCTGCCATCGCCTCAGGAATCCAGGTATGCAGCGGAACCTGAACGCTTTTGGCGACCAGCGCCACAAGCATCAATATAAAGATGCCGCTGGTAAAGCTGTGCGCGACGTTTGGGTCTGTCCACAGTGCGCTGCCGGTTCGGTAGTAGATGGCGAGAATGCCTGCCAGCAGACCGTAACCCGCGATGTGGGTCATCAGCAGCACTTTGCGCGCGCCAGCCACCGCCTCGCTGTTGGTGTACCAGAAGCCCACCAAACTGAACGAGCACAAGCCGACCAGTTCCCAGCAGAGGTAGAAGATGAACAGGTTGGCGCTGTACACCAGTCCGATGAAGCCACCGATGAAGATCAGCATTGAGCAGTAGAAGCGGGTGGCGGCCTTGTCGTGCGCCATGTATCCAATTGAATACAAGAGCACAAACGAGCCCAGGCACGATCCCATAAAGGCGAACAGCACGCTGAGCGCATCCACATGCAAGACCAGCGCGAGCGGTCCGTCCCACTGCAACAGGTTCACTTCCACGGCCTGTCCGCCAGCCACCGAGTGCATGAGGCCAATCACGGCCAGCACTGCGGGAACACAGGAAAGAAAAGCCAGAATACCCTTCGTTCGGGCAGAACAGAGCCGCGCAACTAATAGTTGCAGCACTGCGCCCAACAGAAGCGAACAAGGAGCAATAAGGATAAGGGTCGCAGCTGTCATGACCTCCATGTTGAGCGCCCGATACGGTGATGAGATGTGACGAGGCTCACGCGCGAACTTTCCCCCCTTCAAAATATAGGACTATGTACCATAATATGATATTTTCTCTTCTCGGCCCTGTAGCTATCGAAAAACAGGCTCGTATTCCTTCTGTTTTCGCGCTTTTGCCTTGGGCGTATTCAGCAGTGCCAATCATAATATTGTGGTCTGAATTGTCTGCGGTTGCAGGCTTCATTCTTGCGGGGTTTAGGCGGCGATTTCTTCTTGAACTTCTCCATGCAAAAGGCCTGAAACCCAGCCAATGACCTAAGATGCTGAGGAGGAATTTTTGCCATGATTGCTGCATTGAAGTTGCGCCGGTTGCCTTTGTTTCAGATATTGCTGTTCGCGTTGCTGCTGATCGCTGGCCGTGCGACTGCCCAGCGCGGCAGCGAAGTTGCCCGCGCGACGGCGCTGCTGCCCCCGCAGGCACGGATGGTTATCGAACGGCTTTCCAGTTTGAGTGAACTTCCCGATGGCGCGTGGAAGATGCATGCGGGAGACACTGCCCACGGCGAAGACGTGAATCTTGACGAGAGCACATGGCAGCCCGTATCCATGGGCGCCAAGGCCGCCAATGAGGCGGTCTGGTTCCGCCAGACCTACCAGGTCCCGGAGACCCTCAAGGGTTACGACCTGACGGGGGCGCGCATCTGGTTCCAGTTCCACGCCAATGGCAACGGCCCCATGCCGCAGATCATCTACTTCAACGGCCGCCGCGTTGCGCTTGGCGAGGATCTGGAGCCGGTGGTGCTGTTTGATAGCGCCCGCCCCGGCGACAAGGTGACTGTGGCCGTGAAGCTGCTGCATACCGTTGACACCAAGACCTTCCGCGGCGCAACGCTGCGTATTGACTTCCGCGAGGGCCGCCCCAACCCCGAGGACCTATGCCAGGAACTGCTCTCAGCCGCGCAGTTGGTTCCTTCGCTTGCACCCGGCGACACCGCAAAGATGGGCACCCTTCTGTCCGCCATTCGCGCCATCGACCTGGGCGCCATGGACGCGCACGATCAGGCCAAGATTGATGCCAGCCTGAAGGCAGCCAGGGCGCAACTTGAGGCTCTGAAGCCGCTTTTGCAGCAGGCGACGTATCACCTGGACGGCAACGGGCATATCGACGCGGCATGGCTGTGGCCGTGGACCGAGACTGTGGACGTGGTGAAGCGCACCTTCGGCACCGCGCTGCAGTTGATGTACGAGTATCCGGGCTACACCTATTCCCAGTCTGCCGCGGCCTATAACGAGTGGCTGGCGCAGAAATATCCTGAGATGAATTCGGAGATTGCACAGCGTGTTAAGGATGGCCACTGGGAGATTGTTGGCGGGATGTGGGTAGAGCCGGACCTTAATATGCCAGACGGCGAGAGCCTGGTGCGGCAACTGCTGGTGGGCAATCGCTGGTTCAAGACGAACTACGGCGTAACGGCGCGCATCGGCTGGAACCCGGACTCATTTGGCTACACATGGCAGTTGCCGCAGATTCTTAAGAAGAGCGGGCTGGACTATTTTGTTACGCAGAAGATGTCGTGGAATGATACCAACCAGTTCCCCTTCAAGCTGTTCTGGTGGGAGTCGCCGGATGGCTCGAAGGTGCTGACGTATTTTCCGCACGATTATGTAAACACCAGCCTAAGCCCGGTGCGGCTGGCTGGCGACATGAAGCTGGCGCGTGACCATGCGCCGGGCATTACCGAGATGCTGGACCTGTATGGCGTAGGCGACCACGGCGGCGGTCCCACGCGGGCGATTCTTGACGAGGGGTTCCACTGGGCAGGCAACGACGCCGGCGGCGATAGCCACATTACGCCAAAGTACGAGTTTGGCGGGGCGCAGGCGTTTTTTACCGCAGTAGAGAAGCAAATTGCACCGCAGAGTCCGGAGTGGAACTACCGGACGATCGCCAAGGGGTATACGCCCCCGCAAGCCGAGAACGGCAAGATTACCGTTCCCACCTGGAAGAGCGAACTGTATTTTGAATATCACCGCGGCGTGATGACCACACAGGCCAACCACAAGCGCAACATGCGCGAAAGCGAAGAGCAGGTGCTGAACGCTGAAAAGTGGGCATCGCTGGCATGGCTCGACGGCAAGCACTATCCCGGCGCGGAGATTACTGAAGACTGGAAGAAGGTGCTCTTCAATCAGTTCCACGACCTGGCGGCGGGTTCCGGTATTGGCGTCATCTATGCCGACGCGCAGAAAGATTACGACGTAGTACGCTGGTCCACCAACGAGATCAAGGCGAAGGCTCTGGATACAGTCGCATCGGGCGTGAACACCAGCGGCGAAGGAATTCCGGTGGTGGTCTATAACCCGCTCGGCTGGGAGCGCTCCGGCGATGTCCGCATCGAGCTGCAACTGCCCGAGGCAGGCGCTACAGGCCTGCTCGTGGCGGATTCTTCTGCGAAGGGACAGCCTAGCCAGCCGCTTGCGTCATCCGTTGATGCGAAGACCGGCATCGCTCATCTGACTGTCCATGTTTCGAACGTGCCCGCGCTCGGCTACAAGGTTCTCCATATAGTAGCGGGCAAGAGCAGCGCGGCACAGGGTTCAGCGGCGGTGGACAACGGCAGCACGATCGAGCTTTCAGAAGATGGGCTGCGCGTAGTTATCGACAAGCAGACCGGCTGCATCACCAGCCTTGCGCGGGGTGGCTTTGAAAGCCTGGCCAAGGGCGCCTGCGGCAATGAACTGCAGTTCTTCAAGGACACGCCGAAGAACTATGACGCTTGGAATATCGACCCCGGCACGCTCGACCAGAGGATCACGGTGCCTGCCAAGGCGGACCTGGTAGAACTGGTTGACGGAAGCACGCCTCACCCCTCGGTGCGCGTTACTCGCTCCTGGCAGAGTTCCAAGTTCGTTCAGACCATCAGCCTGCCGACCGGCTCTGGACAGGTGGATGTGGACAACCGCATCGATTGGCGTGAACGCCATGTGCTGCTGAAGGCAGCCTTCCCAGTCGCAGCTACGAGCGGCTTTGCGACGTACGAGATTCCGTATGGCGCTATCGACCGCCCCACCACCCGCAACAACACATGGGAGCAGGCGCAGTTTGAAGTTCCGGCGATGCGCTGGGCTGATCTTGGTGACGGCAAGCACGGCCTGAGCCTCATCAACCAGACCAAGTACGGCTACGATGCCGTGGGCAACCTGCTGCGCCTTACGCTGCTCCGCTCGCCCACGTGGCCTGACCCGGAGGCCGACCAGGGCCACCACCACTTCCATTACGCACTGTATCCTCACGCAGGCACCTGGAAGGATGCGCTTACCGTCCGCCATGGCTGGGAGTACGACTATCCACTCACGGCAGTTGTAGCCAGCGCACACGCGGGAGCGCTGCCCGCCAGCCACTCCTTTGCCTCGGTGACACCTGAGAACGTGGTCCTGACCGCGGTCAAGAAGGCTGAGGATTCCAACGGCCTTATCTTCCGCGTCTACGAGTGGGCAGGGAAGTCAGCGACAGCGGAATTTCACGTTCCGGAGGGAGCAACTTCAGCGACTGTAACCAACCTGATGGAAGCACCGGAAGGCGCACCACTCGCAATCTCTGGCAGCGTGGTGAAGCTTCCCGTCCACCCCTACGAGATCCTCACCATCCGCGTGGACTACGCTCACAAGTGAGTGTGCCCGCAAGTCACCCAAAAAGGGCTCCCAAGGGGGCCCTTTTTGCTACTCTTGTATCTACAAAGGAGCTACAAATGCACCTGACTTCCCCCTTCTTCATCGTCCCCGTGATTGTCGTCATCTTTGTTGTGGCGATTCTGTTTGCAACCAGCACCAAGGAAGACGGCCACTCCACGCATTGAGGCGGAACAGATTTCAGGAACCTTTCGATAATTGCAGGCGTATAACAGGGCAAGAGGGCGATTGCAATGACATGGAACGCGATGCGTAATACGGCGAGCCTGGCCACTGGTCTGCTGCTGATTGCCGGCATCACCGGGTGCAGGGTCCAAGTGGACAAGGGCTCCAACGGCGAGGAAAAGACCGTGCAGGTGGATACGCCTTTTGGCGGCGTCCACGTAAATACAGACCAGACCACAGCATCTGACCTGGGCCTGCCTGTCTATCCGGGCGCAGAGGCAGTCAAGAATGACGACAAGCACAAGTCCGCGGACGTGCACCTTGGCTTTGGCGAGTGGCAACTGCGTGTGCGGGCGGTCACCTACGCATCGTCAGACACAAAAGAGCAGGTAACAGCTTTTTACAAGAAGGCTCTGGGGCGCTACGGCGATGTGATTACCTGCCAAGGCAAGACGCCTGTAGGCACCCCAGCGGCAACATCTGAAGGACTGACCTGCGCCGAAGACAAGGGCACCACAACCAAAATACAGATTGATCGTGGAGATTACAGTTCCGGCAAGGAAAGCCTGGAGTTGAAGGCCGGCTCAAAGCGCCACCAGCATATTGTGGGCATCGAGGAGCCCAAGGACAGCAAGACACGCTTTGTCCTTGTAGCTCTGGATTTGCCTGCCGGTGTAGATGGCGGCGCAGGCAAGAGCGATTAGGCTGCTTGATGCGCGCGTGACAGGCTGAGCGCAACCATTCTTCCAGCTTTTGCAGTTCTTCGGGAGCATTGGTCAAAGCCTGTCACAGATCCAGCGCAGCCCCATGGATTCTGCTACACTACTTCAAGCGCATTCAAGGGGTAAAACGCGCCAGGCAGCGCCCCAACGATACGCTCTGCAACCCATGTTCGGGGAGTGGCTCAGCCTGGTAGAGCACCTGGTTCGGGACCAGGGGGTCGGAGGTTCAAATCCTCTCTCCCCGACCATTCATGATTTTTGGCCCTTCGATAGATCATATCGAAGGGCTTTCTATATGTAGGATAAAGACTTACGGCATCAATAGAGCAGTTCAAAAGTACTTTTCCCAGCAATTCAGCCTGTTCGGCAGGTTTGCGCGTAAGGTACAGAGAATGAGCATGTTGCGCGAGTTCTAAAATCCTCTGCACATTCAGTAACTGTTCTCTGCTTTTATCCTCTTCCAGGCCCGCAATTAGAGATTTGATTCTGATTTCTTCCGCCTGCCAATCAGCATGTGTTCGCTGCCAGAAACTCTCTGGAATCTTGCCGTCGAGCTTATCTGCATATGCCGAATGCATGCGGCGGTGTAGTGCCGCTAGTTCATTTTCCAAGCGCGCGCGTTCCTGCGATGCCTGGGTCTGCATTTGCAGGTGTACCTTCTGCAAGGACGAGTCGATGGCATGGACCACATCTTCGGGGATACGCACGTCCTGCAGCACGTGTCCCAGTCTCTCGGCGATTTCCGCTTCACGGAATCGGGGCAAAGCGCACTTTCCTCTATACCCGGTGCAACGGTAGTACACGTACTTGTTCTTCTTTAGTTCGGCAGTCACTGTGCAGTTGTCGTGTGCGCACGTGAGCATCCCTTTAAAGGCGATATCGTGCTTCCCGTACTTTGGCTTGTTGTGACCGCGCAACACTGATTGTGCCTGTGCGTACACGCCTGAATTAATAAATAACGGCTGAATTCCTTTGTACGTCTGTCCCCGAAAATTGAAATAACCAATATAAAAAGGATTTAAAAGCATTTTATGCAGATTTGTTTTTGAGATGTACGTGCCGGTGACGTGTCGCAATTCCTTTGAAAGAGACAAAAGCGAATATTTTCCCGATGCAAATAATTCAAATACGTGCTGCGCTATGACGGATTTCTCAGGGTGAATTTCAATTGCACGTGTGGCAACGTTGTTACGGTATCCAAATGGGGCACGCCCGGGGTACGTGCCCTGAGAAGCTTTCTCGGACATTCCCTTCTTTACCTCTTCGCGCAAGTTCTCAGAATAATTTCGTGCGATTGCAAGGCGAATATCGTGCATTAATTTCGTTTGGGACTTCGAGTCCTTAGAAATCCATTCATTTTCCTTCACAAAATTGATACTTATATCAAGATCTTCGAGGATAACAGCATCTTGGAAATTCCGATAAAGCCTGTCCGTCTTTTCTACCAATAAAATCCGGCAGGTGCGATTCCGCTTGAGATAATTCACCATCTCAGTGAATTCTTTTCGACCGGCGGCCTTTGCGGACTCAACTTCAATAAATTCGCGCGCAATCTCCAGGCCATCCTTCGACGCTGCAGCACGTAGGAGTTTGACCTGAGCTTCAATGGAGAAGCCCTCTTCGCGCTGCTCACGGCTGGATACACGTGCATAGAGGACGGCTGTACGTGTGGTCATTTCGTGCCTTTCTTTGTGCTGGCCTTTGCTGCCTGTTTTGCCCAACGGGCTTGAACCGCTTTCCGGGCTTGTTCGCTTCGTTCCTCTGGACTGAGATTCGCTGCGCGCCGTGTTCCACCGATACGCCCTTGTTTGCGGAAGAATTCCAACGCGGCTTCAGGCAATTTGTTTCGTGTGCTCATACGTAGGGGATAAGTGTACACCGCCCTCGCTCGAAGAGGAAGTCTGGAGAAGTGTGGACTTCACAAATGATTCTTGGATTTCCTCCATCGTGAGGGGCTGGCGTTTCGCGGGGCCGGACTCAGTGAGAGATTCGAGAATCCGCTTCCCATTTCCTTTTCCATGCCTGAGGACCAAAGAACGGGCCAACTGTTCGCTTCCAAGCCGCTCCTTTACAGTCTGTAGGCCAATGAACGCAAGCCAGTCTCGAATGGGGACTCCAGGTGGAGGTGAATCAAGATTCTGAATTGGCTCATTGCAGGTTATTTGCACCCCACTAAATGGCTGATGGTCCTGTGCATAGCGGAGGCTCCCAAGAGTTGCATATTCCGGCGGAACTCTATTCCCTCCGATTTGTCGCTCGATTCGCGTGAGAATGCTCCCATCGTGGAGCCGATAGCCGCGTGCTTTGCAGTATTCCGGAAACGATGGCGGAATGAGGCGGCCATAGTATCTCTGCTCTTCTGACATTTCTAAACCCTCCATGTGGTCATTGAACCGTTTGCATTTGATCTCGTGTTTGTGCCACTGCATACGCCACTCGGCCTGCTTGTTGTAAATACGAATCAGGCATGGCCTCTTCCCTGCATAGAGCGTTTGGGCAACTGCGCTACCCATCCCGATGAACTGTAGTTCCTTGTCGTAGGATTTTTCGATGCGAGAGGAAAACTGCTTCCGGTTTACATACGAGTGGTCTTTGAACCACGGCACGGATACGCCTTCAATGTCGGCGGCAAGATCGGTTCTCATGACCCCGAGCGTCCATGGGTCCACATCAAAAAGCAGAGTGACTATTCGCGCCATGTCTTGAAGCGTCTTCTCGCCCGCATCGATGATTTCGATTTTGTGATTGGGCCGCCCGAGTCGGAGAAACAGGTGCACAACCGCGTCGACACCGAAGGGCTCTCGAAGATCACAGACGTACTTGTAATACTTGGAGGGTCGAAAAAGTGGGATTGGGTGCCTTTTCAGTTCCTCCATTGGCCCACCGAGGACAGGGCCCGGAGGAGCAAACTCGGAAACCCGTAGATCGAGCTTATCGATCACCTGAGGGAACCTCCTCAGGGGTCGAGAAACTTGTTGAAGGATTCAGAAACGTAAATTTACGTGAGTTGCAGGCTATTAGACAGAGCCTGCAACTCAAGGCGGCTTCGCCGCCCTGGTGGACCTCTACTGTCGATGGAAGTGTGCATCGCCGTTTGAATTGGTTGCGTGCGACGCCTGAACCGTGCAGCAAATGAACTATAGCGACCCTCTGAGGCACTGGCAGACCGAGAACGACCCACAGCAGTACGGCACAGAAGAGCGCAGCCTGAGAACGCGAAAGGATGTGATTGCATTTCTGACCTTCTGGCAGGATGCCGAGGGTTGCTGGAGAGGAGAGCAGTGAAAAGACCCTTGGTCGAGGACGGAGGCTACATGGGTTGTACTTCATCTGCCTCCCTTTTCCAGAGATCCAGTATCTGAAAGAACTGAATCAATGCCTGAATGTCGGAGTCGTCGAGGGTGTCGGGAAGGGCCAGATCTGATTCCCCAGATGGGATAAAGGAGGCCAGCGCTTCGCGCTGGCACTGAATGGCGGGGCTCTGCCCCGGACCCCGGCCAGTTTTACGCTGAGTATCCCCCGCTTCGCGGGACGGTAAAGCATGTATCGAGTCTTTTGCAGGAAGGAAATGAATTGGTGGGCGAGCCGCTGGCTTTCGGCCAGCCGTCGATGGAGGTGTAGGCCGTCTCAGCCCCGGATCGGACTGGCTAACCGATTTCCCGGATTTTGGTCGGACCGCACTCCGCTCGCCCATATCTGCGCTTCTCATGGCGCTGATATGTTTGTAACTCATTCATTAAACGAATCTTATGCGTAGTCGCTGTGGAGAGATTTGCATTTTATGGCAGAGGCATTGACGATTGTCTTAATTAACTGGCGGTGAAATTTGATTGGTCCCGAATTACATGGCGAAGATTTTTCTGAGGCTACCTGGAAATCTGAGCACGAACAGAAGCGCAAGCTCGGAAGACCACGCAAGATCAACCCAGAATCTCTTAGCCGTGCAGTCAAAGAATTGCAATTTGTCCTTGAGATGAATTGGGGAATCGTCGGCTGGCTCCTGTTGCAGGCCAAGACTCTTTCCGACGTGCGAAATGCGTTTGCAAAAATCGTGACTCAGAACTGCGGATACCTAGAGCCATTCAGGTACGAACAGAGCCGAAAAACAACTCCAAGCGAGCTACGAGCACTCCGGAAGAGAGTGGCGGAGTTAGAGGAACGACATACACGTGATTTCGTTCGATGGCAAAGCGCACGAGAAGCACTTGACCGAGCATCCGATGTACGCGCTACCGATCACATTCCAGTAATACGAGGCCAAATCCAGACAATCTTCTACGATCTGGCTTTCAAGTCTCAAGAAGCCCAATCACTTGAGCAAGCGAGCAGAATGGATTTTGAATCGTTCCGGACCCAGCTTAAAGAGTCTGAGGCCCACTTTGCGCAAACGGAGATTCTCCGGTTTATAGAGAGCAACCGACGCCAATTCAGCCCGCTGAGCGTGGCGCGCGCGATGGCCGGAATCCCGCATGTCACAGCGCGAGTGTCTTGTGAACTATGTACCAAATATGAGATCAAGCTTTCGCACGGCATTGAATTTGAGATGTTCCGGGCGATTGAACGCATATTGCAGGTGCAGATGTGTGACCCCGGGCGTTCAATCGACGGGATGCGGGAACATCTTCTTAATAGCCTCAAAAGCGATCTACCCTATGCCACCCAGTTGCGGAAGAACTGGCATTTTCTGGAAATGGCCATCCGATCAGCGGCCCACGATACAACTGCGCAGCCCGCCTCCCTTGCATTCCGCATCTTCGCCGACTACAGCAGGACAAGCAGGTCGCATAGCGGTGTCGACGCGGTACTAGCAGGTGCAAACCGTCTCCTCAAAGACGGCGATGATCCCGAACTGGAGCGGGGCCCGTATTGGCGCACGCCCCAACAGAGCCACACTCGACGCGGCGCATCTCCGAAGAAATAGGCTTTGCGGATATTTAGCCAACCAGCACCTTTAACGTCTGTCCTTGTTGGAGCCAGGAGCCGATCGCTCCAGAAGCTTAGCCTTCACCACTTGCATTGACGTACCTAAAGGAGCGGCGCGAATCAGGCAAGCAATGAAATTCAAAAGATATGCTGGGGCGTCGAAAGACCGGCTGGGGCTGCGCCAATGACTCTGCTAAAACCAACCCAAAGTTAGATTGTACTGAGACCCCAAAAATAAGAACGCCCCGTTTCCGGGGCGTTCAACGGTTACGGATTAACCGATACCGTACGACGAAAGCTTACTGAGAAATAGCCAGGCAATCGCCGCTCACGTACACTGCTATGATTAATACCTTCCCCGTACAGTGAAGTCAAGAGGATGGAAAGAATAATGAGTGAAAGTGGCTCGTTGGCTCATGATTACGTTTTGGGAATTGACCTTGGCTCAGCCTCTCTAGGATGGGCAGCAATCAGATTGGATAGTACCGGAATGGCGGCAGGGCTGCTGCGTGCGGGCGTTCGGCTCTTTGATCCAGCTGTTTCTGGAGACATAGAAAAGGGGCAGGATGAGTCCAATGCTGTTGCCCGTCGAACGGCTCGGCTCATTCGCCGACAATTGCGCCGAAGGGCGGCCCGTCAAAGTGAACTCTTCCGATTGCTCCAGTCGCACACCCTCCTACCGGGATACGAAGGAGCCGAAGCAGACGCATCCCAACAACGCCATGCCATTCTCAACGCCCTTGACTTGGAGCTTGCGGCCAAGTGGACCAAGCTAGGCGGGGCTGGAGCACAAGTGGCGATTGAGTTGCCGCTGTATCTATTGCGCAAGACAGCGCTAGATGCAGCTCTGGACCCCTTCGAGTTGGGACGCGTCTTCTATCACCTAAGTCAACGGCGCGGCTATAAGTCGAATCGGAGAGAGCAGACAGAAGACAAGAAGGCAACTGGGAAGGCAAAGAAGGCTGAAGACCTGGGAGCAGTAGAGGGCGGCATAAGGGACCTGGAAGAGGCAATGCTTTCCTCCGGAGCACGCACGCTAGGCGAATACTTTGCCGCGCTTGACCCGCACGCACAGAAGATACGTGGGCGCTGGACCGCACGCAAGATGTATGAGGAGGAATTCGCCGCCATTTGGACGAAGCAGGCGATCTTCCATCCAGCATTGCTTACTGAAGAATTACATCACCAGATCAAGCATTTGCTCTTTTATCAGCGTCCTATCAAAGCTCAGTCGCACCTCATTGGAGGGTGTGAACTGGAGCCGGGCGAACGGCGTGCAGCGTGGGCAACGCTGGAAGCGCAGCAATTCCGTGTGCAGCAAAAGGTAAACGACCTGGAGATTATTCTGCCCGGCAATGTTACCGGGATTCCGCTCACCTCAGAGCAACGAAAAGTGGTTTTAGACCTCCTGGAGCACTCCTCCGAAGCCACCTTCAAGAAGATCCGCAAGGCACTTGGCTTGGCTGAAAACATAGGCTTCAATCTGCAACGTGGCGGCGAAACCAGACTAAAAGGCAACCTGACCAACACGCTTATGGCCGAGGCATTTGCTGAGCGCTGGCATGAAATGTCAGACGAAGACAAGAAGCAGGTGGTTGAGGATTGGCGGAACATCGATCTTGAAGAGTCTCTGATTCGCCGCGCCATAGAACACTGGAAGCTGGACGAAGCAGGCGCTAAGTGGCTCGCTCAGAAGCCTGCGCCTAGCGGCTACTGTATGTACTCCCGCAAGGCGATTATCAAGTTGTTGCCGTTGATGGTCACTGGAATGCGATTCAAAGCCGCAGAGAAGGAAGTCTACGGCAATCGGCTTACAGGCGGAGAGGTTCATGACAGGATTCCACCTGTTCGTGATGCGCTCAAGACACTTCGCAATCCCGCTGTCGAACGTGCTCTTACTGAGCTTCGCAAAGTAGTAAATGCGCTGATCCGCGAGTACGGTAAGCCAACAGAGGTGCGTATAGAGTTAGCCCGTGACCTAAAGAAGCCCCGCCACGAGCGAGCCCAAGCCATAACCTACAACCGCAACCGGGAAAAGCAAAGAAACACAGCCAAAGAAAAAATGCTCAAGGAAATGGGCTCGGGCTTTCAGCATCCCTCGCGCGCCGATGTGGAGAAGGCTTTGCTGTGGGATGAGTGCCAGGGCGAGTGTCCCTACACGGGAAAGCGATTTCCTTTTTCCTCGTTGTTTGGTGAGAATCCTCCTCTGCAGGTTGAGCACATCATTCCCTTCAGTCGTATCCCCGACGATTCCTTTCAGAACAAAACCCTTTGCTATCACGAGGAGAATCAGCACAAAGGAAATCGAACACCATTCGAAGCCTATACGGACCCAGTGCAATATGAGGCCATTCTCAATCGGGTTCGAAACTGGCGAACGCCCAATCCAGGCAAACAGCGCCGCTTTGAACTTAGAACACTTGATGAGTTGGAGGGCTTCTCTGAACGCCAGTTGAACGACACCCGTTATGCGAGCAAGCTGGCTTGTGAGTTGGTTGGGACGCTTTACGGCGGGCGCGACATAAAGACTGATACCGGATCACGGCAGGTTGTTTTTGCATCTTCCGGCATGGTCACGGCCACCCTGCGCAAAGGATGGGGACTGGAAGCAATCCTGCGCGAGGCCGCCCCCTCCGCCAACGGGCAAAATAGAGGCAAGCCGCGCACCGACCACCGCCACCATGCCATTGACGCCATCACTATAGCCCTCAGCCGTCCAAAGATGATTGCGGCACTTAGCCGCAACAATGCTCAGGACCAAAACTGGCCTTGGAACGGGCGCAGCGCGCCGAGAATCCAGAGTCCGTGGAAAGACTTCGTGGATTCCATCCGGCCCCACTTCGAGCAGATGCAGGTCTCCCATCGACCCGAGCATCGGCTCACCGGCGCATTACACGATGAGACCAACTACGGCAAGCCGCGCAAGGATGGCGGCAAGGATATCGTTCATATACGCAAACAGATTGTAGGGATGTCTGCCGGAGATATTGAGAATATCGTTGATCCAGCTGTACGTGAAGTTGTGCGGGCGAAGGCAAGCTCGTTCGGCGGAGATCTCAAGAAGTGGACCCCAAAGGAGGGGAGCGAAGATTGGCCTCAACTGGAAACCAAGAGCGGCAAATACATCCCCGTCAAGCGTGTGCGTATCAAGAAGGCATTGGGGGTTGAGACCATCGGCAAGGGCGAACGCACACGTAACGTGGCGCTCTCCAGCAACCACCACGTAGCCATCTTTGCGTTGCTAGACGAGCGGGGTAGGGAAAGGCGGTGGGAATCCGAAGTAGTTTCACTGATGGCCGCAATGGAAAGAAAGCGGCAGCTGAAGCCCATCATTCAAACCAAGTCTGCTTCAATCCCGGATTCAATCTTTAAGCTTTCGCTTATGTGGGGCGATACCTTGCTGATTCACAAGGATTGCGAACATTCCAAAAACATCTGTAAGCCATCCTTCTGGAGAGTAAGAAGCATTTGGGAGCAAGGTACATTGACGCTAGTACGAATCAACGACGCACGCCAGCTCAACGAGATTCGCGCAGCGAAGGATTGGCTTTTGCCTTCAGCTGATACTCTTCGCAAGCTTGATTCTGTCAAGGTTGTCATTGACTCTCTAGGCCGCATTCATGAGGCCGGAGGGTAGCCCATGAGCGACCGCATCCTTGAGATTGCACATCCGGCGAGACTAAGTGTGCGGGATGCGCAACTGGTGATTGAGCGGGAGGAGTTCTTACCGTTTGTAACGCCAGTGAGCGGGATCAACACCCTTTTGCTGGCACATCCCCAGGTTACGCTCACTCAGGCCGTAGTCTCCCGGTTGGCTGAGGCAGGCGCAATAGTCGTGACCATCGACCACCACTATCTGCCCGTAGCCATGACTCTGCCCCTCCAGGTTCACAGCCTGCAAACCGAGCGCTTGGCCGCGCAGGTGGAAATCAAGCCGGTCCTTCGCAAACGCCTCTGGACGCAGATCGTTCAAGCCAAGATTCGCGCTCAGGGAAGCCTGCTAAAGGAGCTGCGCGAATCTGATGGTGGGCTAATCGCCACGGCTGCACGTGTTCGCTCCGGCGACCCTGATAACTTGGAAGCGCAGGCCGCGCGTCGCTATTGGGGACTTATATTCGATGACCCAAAATTCAGGCGCGGTGCAGACCCCCTCGAATCCGGTCCAGACCAGAACCGCCACCTCGATTACGGCTACACGGTGTTACGTGCATCAGTGGCACGCGCTCTATGCGCTGCGGGGCTTCATCCTTCGATCGGACTGCGTCACCACAACCGCTACGATCCCTTTTGTCTTGCCGCAGACATCATGGAGCCCTTCCGCCCGCTTATTGACCGAAGGGTAGCCACTTGGATTGCGCACAACTCTCCATCGGCTCCATTCGATGCAATCCAAAAGAAGTGGTTGATCGAGGCGGTAACCATGCGATATTGGGTAAACAAGGAAGAGCGGGCGCTTTCTGACATTCTCTTCCGTGTGGCCGGTTCACTGGCCAATGTGCTGGCAGGTAGCGAGGAAAAACTTGATCTACCCGAGGCGTTATTGCCGTGCCAAGACGAATCAATTTTTCCGCGTACAGGTGTATGTGGCTAATTGCCATGTACGATCTGCCCATCGAAACAATAGAGAATCGGCGCGACTATACGCGTTTTCGCAAGGCCCTGCTCAAGGACGGCTTCATGATGCTTCAGTTCTCAGTTTATGCGCGATATATTCCCAGCGAGGAGGCAGCAGAGGCACACCGAAGAACTGTCAAGGCCTGTATACCGCCACTAGGCCAAGTCAGGCTGTTGGCAATAACCGATCACCAATTCGCCAAGATGGAGGTATTTTTTGGAAAAAAGCCGCGATTGCCCGAAGATATCCCGGAGCAGATACTTCTTTTTTAGAGGTTGGAACACCCGGAACCTATTTTTTTGTCAGTAGGTTCCAGGCGTCCTAGTGTACGTGAGCGGTGATTCCCGGCCATCCCCAGCCGTTGGTGGCCTGGATTGTGGCTATGTTGGAGTGTACGTGAGCGGTGATTCCCGGCCATCCCCAGCACGGGGGCGGCGGTGGAACGGGGGCGGGCGAGTGTACGTGAGCGGTGATTCCCGGCCATCCCCAGCCGCAAGCAATCCTAGCACCTTCGCGCGAGGAGTGTACGTGAGCGGTGATTCCCGGCCATCCCCAGCTCGGTGAGTACTCCGTAAGTCATGGAAAAAGTGTACGTGAGCGGTGATTCCCGGCCATCCCCAGCCGGCTTTGACCTCAGCCTGGAGCTGCGCGATAGTGTACGTGAGCGGTGATTCCCGGCCATCCCCAGCTGAAACGGGCGCGGCGCGCCAGTGGCGAGAAGTGTACGTGAGCGGTGATTCCCGGCCATCCCCAGCACAAAGATGCGATGGCTGTTGGTGACTGCAAGTGTACGTGAGCGGTGATTCCCGGCCATCCCCAGCCTTATTGTATGGCGGCCAAACAACTACACGAGTGTACGTGAGCGG
>Ga0316231_1001618_pt1 | contig 24104 bp, 23 predicted proteins | sample TBH18027metaG_FD_206002 | JGI IMG/M metagenome (GOLD analysis project Ga0316231, IMG submission 206002) | Freshwater microbial communities from Trout Bog Lake, Wisconsin, USA - TBH18027 | ecosystem: Environmental > Aquatic > Freshwater > Lake > Hypolimnion/Profundal zone | place: USA: Wisconsin... | reverse complement strand
TACGGGCCAACTACGCTAAAAACTCCGGTCGGATGGCAAGGTGCGGGATTTGTTCGAGGGAGCCCAGGACAAATCCAATTTCGAGAAGGAGATCGGACCGCGATGCGGCCCTGAAAATCGCGAGACTCAGGCCAGCAGGAAGAACTCCTATGTGATCCTGAACCACTTGAATAGCGGCACCTTCAACTGGTCCACGCCGAGCGCGAACAGCACGGCCCCGGCCAGCGCTCCGCCTAGCACGGGCCACGCCAGGGATGCCATGCCGATCCCGCCCTTGGCCAGGACCGAGGCGATCAGCAGATCGGCCGCGGAGGAAACCAGCAGCAGGAGGCTGGGCCGGATCGACCAGAGCCGCTGGCGGGTCCGGTTGGCGTAGGTCGTGGCCTGATTGCCGAACACGAGGCCCAGGAAGGCCAGGGTGCGCAGGCCCGCAAGATCGAGCCCCAGCCCGAACTTGCCGACCAGCAGCAGCGCCGTGCAATAGACCAGTTCAGCCGCGCCCATGAACACCCCAGCCCGGGTCAGGTCGCCGACCCGCCAGACATTAGGCGCCGGCGAAGGCCGCACGTTGTCCGTGGTCAAGGCCATGCCCAGGAAGTCGCCGGTGATCATGATGATCACCATCAGCATGGGGGTGAGGATGGCGTGGCCGGTGAGGAGCAGGCCCACCGCCAGGAACATCACCTTGACGATCTTGCCTGTGACGGAATTCAGGGTATAGGTGAGGATCCGCTGGAACGTCAGCCTGCCTTCCCGCACCGCCGCCACGACGCCGTCCAGCCCAGGCCTGGTCAGCACGATACCCGCGGCGGACTTGGCGACGTCGGTGGCGCTGGCGACCGCGATGCCCATCTGCGCCTGGCGCAGGGCGGGCGCGTCATTGGCGCCGTCGCCGCACATTCCCACCGTGTGCCCGCTTTTCTGGAAGGCTTTTACCAGGTTGAACTTGTCCTCCGGGAGCACGCCGGCGAAGACGGCGAAATCCTCAGGGTGTACCTGCTCCGGGATCGGGCCGGGCGGGCAAACCGCCCCTTCCAGTCCCACCGCTTTGGCGATGATCCCCGCGGTCGTGGGCGCGTCGCCGGTCACCATCACCGTGTGCACGCCTAGCAAGCGCAATTCCTTGATGAGTTTGGCCGCGTCCGGCCGGGGCGGGTCGCTCAGGGCGATGATGCCGGCCAAGCGCAAGGACGCCGGCGGGCCCACGGCGACGGCCAGGACCCGGAATCCCTTGGCCTCCAGGTCGTGCTCCGTGGCGGAGGCCGAGACCGCCTCGCCGGTCAGCTTGATCACCGCCGCGAACGCTCCCTTCACTACCCGCAGGCTGCCCCCTGCCCCGTCCACCACGGTTGCCTCCGCCATTTTGGTGGCGGGATCGAACGGGATGAACCTGGTCAGTTTTGAATGATCGGCGGGAATGGTCTTGGCGGCGGCGCGGATGGCGCCGTCAACAGGGTCCTGGCCGCCCTCGGAACTGGCCATGGCGGCCAGGGCCAGCAGGTGGGCCGCATCGAACCCGGGCTCCGGCCGGATCGTGGTCAGGGCAAGTTCGTTCTGGGTGAGGGTGCCGGTCTTGTCCGAGCAGAGAACATCCAGGGTCGCCGCCTCGTCCACTGCGGACAGGCGGGTCGGCAGTACGCCCATGCGGGCCAGGGATCGGGCGCCCAGCGCGGCGGCAAGGGTGAAGGTGGCGGGCAGGGCGACAGGGATCGATCCCAGAACGGCCGTGAGCACCAGAGGGACGATCTCGCCCACGGGCAGTCCGCGCAGATGGGCGTAGGCCACCAGCAGGACGGTGACCACGCCGTTAAACAGGACCAGGTTGCGCACCACGCGCACCACGGTCTTTTGCTGGGTGCTTTCCACGTGGGCGGTGCGGACCAGTTCCGCGGTACGGCCGAACTTGGTGCGAGCCCCGGTGGCGGTGACGGTGGCGATGGCTTCGCCACGCCGGACCAGCGCGCCTGCATAGGTCTGCAGGCCCGGTCCGACCTCGATCGGCACGGACTCACCGGTGAGCATGGACTGGTCCAGCAGGATCGAGCCTTCGTCAAGGGTCACGTCGGCAGCCACGACGCCGCCCAGTGAGAGCTTCACCAGGTCGCCTGGAACTAGGCCGGCGGCGGGCAGGTTCCGCCAGACGCCGTCGCGTCGCACCGATGCGGTGAGGGCAAGCCGCGATTTCAGCGCGGCGAGGGTGGCCTGGGCGCGGGATTCCTGGAAGAACCCGAGCGCGGCGTTGAAGATCAAGAGCCCGGCGATGACCGCGGCTTCGACATGTTCACCAAGCACCATCTGCAGGATCACCGCGGCTTCCAACATCCATGGCACCGGCGCCCAGAACTTGCCAAGGGCCATGCGCCAGGGCCGCACCGCTGCGTCCGGCATGGCATTGGGTCCGAACTGCTCCAACCGCTTCCGGGCTTCCGCGCCGGAGAGTCCTTCTGCTTCGCTCGGTTTTGCCATGATCGCCCGTCCTGGATAGGTTCTCAGCCAAGTGGAGTAGGCATATTCGATACCATTCGATAACTATAGTTTTGATTTTTAAAATTAGGGTTCCGTTATGCCTAACGGCCAGGTTGATAAGAATGGAAGCGCCGACACCTGCAGCTAGCTGGCGACCGTCCCGCCAGCGGGAGTTTTAACCACCGCGGCAGGGAAAATTTCCATTGGGGCACCCGCAATACGCCCGGCGCTAAACATCAACTCCCTGGTTTCCCGCCACTTGCCAATGTCAACCAATCCAGTCTGGGATTGGCAGCAATCATGCGTAGCCATGCTGCCAGCTGGTCCCAAGCCAGGTGGCCATGGAGGTCAAACATGAACAGAATGGCTGCTCTGCTAATGACGTGCGCCCTTTTCAGCCCAGTCTTCGCACAGGGGACGACGACCACACCGCCTGCGTCCGGCGCGAGCGACAAGGCCAACCCTGAACCAGCAAAGGCCAAGAAACCGAAGAGGGTGAATAAGCCGAAGAAGGAAAAGGAGAAGGCCACCAAGGTGGCTCCTCCCGCAACTACCCCGTGAAGGCCGCCGGGCAACGCAGGAGATCCCCAAAGTTGCCGACTCCTTTGATCAGGTTTTCTAGAGAAAGTTGAACAGGATTTCCCGGAAAAACCGGGAAGGCTCAGGCAGGTTCACCCCCTCTCGCCAGGCTTGGCCGGCGTCAAGGCGGGATAGTGATAGGTGAGGTATTCGGTGAGCCAACCTGCCATGGTGTTCGCCTCCTTGGGCAGGAAGGCGAAGCCATGGTCCGGGCCGGGGACCAGACTGACATAGATCCCCGGTTCGTCCTTGAGCAGGGTGGCATTGGCGGCGGCTTCCCGGTCCTCTGCGGAGGCAATGACCAGCACCGCCGAGTGGGCGGATTCCACCGCGCGGGCCAGCCGGTTTTCCGGGTTATCGCCGAAGGCGCCGTTGCCGGCCGGACTCAGAGCCACCACCGCCAGGGGATGCACCTTCCGGGCGGCCAGCAGCGCGGCGAAGGCCCCCACGCTGGAACCGGCCAGGGCCAAGCGGCGGGGATTGATCCGGGGCTGCCTGCGGACCCAGGCGGCGGCCTGGGCGATATCGTCCTGGATGCGGTCGAACCCGACCGTCCTGGCGGATCCCATGAAGTCGTCGGTGATCTCGAGGGGCTTGCCGTCCTTCAGCGTGCTCTGGCCGTGCCCGCGTAGGTCCATGGCCAAAGTGGCGATGCCCCGCGCGGCGAGCAGGTCTGCCAGGATCTTCCAGCCGGTCCGGTCGGCCCGGAACTGGTGCGCGAGGACCACCACGGGACGTGGACCGGCCTGGGGGGGGATGACCATGGTGCCCCGGAGGACGAACCCGTCAGGGGTCTTGAGACTCACGTCCCGGACCACCGGCTGGGCGGCGGACAGCAGGACCGGCAGGCCGAAAAGCAGACTCAGGTGGCGCATGGGCGCTCCTATCCGGGCAACTGGAGACCCGTCTCCTCTTTTTACCTTGGTGATGGGACGAAAGGGTGACTGAAATCACGGAATTTTTAATGAGCATATGCGCAAAATATGCTGGACATCCCAAGGAGACCGGCCATGAAAGAAGCGCGCATCGCCATCCCATCCTCGCATCCCGGCGGCCTTGCAGCCGGAATCGGGGCCCATTTCGGCCACTGCGACGTGTACACCCTCGTGGATCTGAAGGATGGCCTGATCGCCCAGGTGAACACCCTGGCCAGCATCCCGCACGAGCAGGGCGGTTGCCTGGCGGCCGTGAACCACCTGGCCGCGAACGGGGTGACCGTGCTCATCGCCGGCGGCATGGGCCTGCGTCCCTTGATGGGCTTCAACCAGGCGTCCATCCAAGTCTATCGGGGCGGCGATAGCCGCACCGTGGAATCGGCGGTCAAGGCCCTGATCACCGGCGATCTCGAACGCTTCACCCGCGAGTTCACCTGCGGGGGCGGCCAGCACCACACCGGCCAGGAGCAGCAGCACTGAACCGCTCTCAAGCCCACCTGCAAGTATGAGAGTATATGCTCAATACAATCCAACACTCAGACAGGGGGAATGCGATGAAGAAGATCGGCATCATCATCTGCAACCGCTACCATACCTGCGGCGGCGGCAAGTGCCTGCGCGCCCTGCGCAACCGCGAAGGCGCCTTCGCCCGCTACCGGGACGAGGAGGTCGAGCTGGTGGGCTACACCACCTGCGCTGGCTGCCCCGGCGGGAACGTGGAATACGTCCCAGCCGAGATGAAGAAGAACGGCGCGGAGATCATCCATCTGGCTACCTGTACGCTGGTCGGCTACCCGCCCTGCGAACACTTGGAGACCTTCACCCGGTTCATCCCCGCCAAGTACGGACTGGAAGTCAGCATCGGCTCCCACCCTATCCCGCAGAACTACTTCCTGACCCATGAGAAGCTGGGCACTTGGCGGTCCGGCAAGTGGCAGACGCGGATCAAGGAAGCGCTGACCGACGAGAAGACCCGGCTGGCGTACGACTAGAAGGCGCTTCAACGAAACGAAAAGACGGATGCGGTCGGCATCCGTCCTTTCATGGTCTCTGATCGCAGATCACCTTTTCCGTTTTCTTTGCATCTCGGCGATTTCCTTCACGCCATGGATCGCGGCGTCGATGTGGGCTTCGGTGTTGAAGGCGCCGATGCCGAAGCGGACGGTGCCGTGAAGCTTGTCAGTGCCCAGGTGCTCGTGGACCATGGGCGTGCAGTGCAGCCCGGTCCGGCAAGCGATGTTGTGGTCCACATCGAGCATGGTGCCGGTGTCCATGGCCTCAAGTCCGTCGACATTGAAAGAGAGGACACTGATGCGTTCCTTGCCCGGAACGTCGTCGGCGCAGTAGAGGGTGACACCGTCGATGGGCCGGAGGCCATCGCGCAGCCGCTTCCAGAGGGCCATCTCATGGCGGTGGATGGCCGCAATGCCCTGCTTCTCGACCCACTTCACCCCCGCGTTCAGGCCCGCGATGCCGGGCAGGTTGGGCGTGCCGTACTCCATGCGGTAGGGGTATTCGTCCAGGTGGGCGCGCTGGGCGCTCTTGACTCCGGTACCGCCGGCCCGGGTGCGGGCGATCTCCACCCCTTCCCTGACATACATTCCGCCGATGCCCATGGGGCCCATCAGGCTCTTGTGCCCGGTGAAGCAGATGACGTCCGCGCCCAGGTCGTCCAGCTTCACCGGCACCATGCCGGCGGTCTGGCTGACGTCCAGGACCAGGTGGATGCCCAGTTCGCGGCAGGCCTTGCCGACCGTCGCGACGTCCTGCACCGTACCGATGACGTTGGATCCGTGGTTCATCACCACCGCTTTGGTGTTCTTCTTGAAGAGGCGGATGATGTCCTGGGGATCCACCCAGCCTTGAGCGTCAAAGTCCACCCAGTCGACCTCCACGCCTTCCTGCTCCAGCTGCCAGAGCGGACGCAGGGTTGCGTTGTGATCGATGGTGGTGCTCACCACATGGTCGCCCGCCTTGATGAGGCCGGAGATGGCCAAGTTCAGCGCGTCGGTGGAGTTGTAGCCGAACACCAGGCGGTTAGAGTCGGTGCCGCCGAAAAAGCGGCAGAGCAGTTTGCGGGTGTCATCCAGGAGGGTGCCCGCCTCCAGGCAGAGGTCGAAGCCGCTGCGGCCGGGGTTCACGCCGGCGTGGCGGTAGAAGGTGTCCATGAACGTGTAGACCTCATTGGGCTTCGGGAAGGTGGTGGCCCCGTTGTCCAGGTAAATGAGCGGACAGGACGGAACATCGTCCAGCTGCAGGTAGGGGGAGGAGGTTTCGGTCAGGGTCATGTCTCACCTCGATGGGTTCAAGCGTTGGGAACCAGGGCTTCCGCCACCATCTCGGCGACGGTCTTGATCTGCACGTTGAGCTTGTATTCCTTGTTCAGTTCCATGAGCTGGTCGATGCAGTTGTGGCAGGGCGCCACCACGATCCTGGCGCCGGAATCGCGGATCTGCTTCGCCTTCATTCCGCCCGACTGGATCCGCCGGCTCTTGTAGCGCGCCATGGCCAGCTGGCCGCCGCCGCCGCCGCAGCAGAAATTGTGCTCCCGGTTGGGGGTCATTTCCGTGAAGGTGGTCGTCGCCTGGCGCAGCACCCGACGCTGGGCTTCGCAGATCCCGCCGTGGCGCACCAGGTTGCAAGGGTCGTGCAGGGTCACCGGGATGGGGTTCTTCGAAGGGTCCAGCTTGATCCGGCCGGCGCGGACGTATTCGTCCATCAGTTCGAGGATGCTCTTCACCTCGAACGGATAGCTCTTCTGGAGCCATTCCGGGCCTTCCCAGCGGGCCGAACCGTAGCCGTGGCCGCATTCGCCGATCACCAGGGTCTGGCAGCCCAGGCGTTCCATTGCGTCGACCAGGTTCTGGGTGATGGCTCCCGCCTGCTCGTCGTTGCAGTTGAACAGGCCGTAGTTGGTCAGGTCCCAGCCGGGATCCGAGGCCATGGTCCAGTCCTCTTTGGCCGCCCAGAACACCTTGGCGCTGGCCTGGAGAGAAAGCGGGAAGAACTTGGGTTCCCGGGGGTTGACGGTGAACAGGATCTTGGCGCCCTGCTTGTCCAGGGGCAGCTTTGCCCCGGGGTCGCCAGTCTCCATCTGCAGTTCTTCCTCGATCCACTCCACGGTCTCGACCCAGTCCTGCTTGGTCATGGCCATGTTGTTGCCATGCTTGAGGGCGTTGTCGACGGTGGCCTGGAGGTCGGAAGGCACCAGTCCCATGGCGCCCAGGGCGGCCCGGGCCGCCCGGAAGATCCTGGGCAGGGCGATGCCGATGGTGCAGTTGACCGAGCAACGGCCGCAGAGGGAGCAGCGCCCGAAAACCGAGTCCACCCAGGCCCTCGCCATGTCCTTGTCCAGCGCTTTGGCGCCCACCAGGCCAGGTGCGAGGCGGCCCATGGCCGTGAAGTTGCGCTTGAACACCGAGGCGATCAGCTCCAGCTTATGGGCCGGGATGTTCTCCAGGGTCGAGTCCATTCGGTAGTAGTGGCAGGAGGTGGCGCAGAGGCCGCAATGGACGCAGCTGTTCAAATAGGAAGCCTCGGCCTCCTTGAGCTTGCTCCGGAAGACCTCCAGGCCGAGCTGAAAGTCGGCTGCGGTGAGGCAGTCGAGGCGGGATTCGAGTTCGTCGAGTTCAGGCATGGGAGCTCCCGCCTGGAGGGTAGGTTCCCCGCCGGCCGAAAAAGGCGCCAAGGTGGTACCGGGTCGTGAAGAAGAACAGACAATGGCGGATCTTGCCCAGGGGAGCATAGACCAGCAGGAGGATGGCCTCGGTCATCCAGATTCCGGCGGCGGCGGAGCCGAAGCTGCCCAGGAACGCCAGCAGGGCGAACGCCGAGCTCAGGACGTTGGAGACGAAGTCGTCCGGACATGAAAGCCCGCGGAGCTGAGGGTTAAGGCAGCGCTTGAGCAGCAGGCTGAAGCCGGCGAAGCCCCCCGCCAGGGTGAGCAGGCGGGCGGCAGTGAGCAGGGCGGACGGCAACTGCAGGCCGATGAGCGCCAGAAGCAGCAATCCGAAAGCGGTGAACACCCCGGCGTGGAACACCATGCCCGCCGCGTAGGAGGGCAGGTTCATCATGACGCTCTCCTTGGCCCAGGGGGCCATCCCCTTGGTGAAGGCATAGAAGGCTCCCTGGGCGGGATCGCCAGCGGCCTTGGAATACATTCGGCGCTTGCCGTAGGCCTTCGCCTTCAGGTGCAGGAAGGTCAGGGCCAGGATGGCCCAGGCCAAGGCAAGCAGGACACCCAGGTGCAGGGTCAGCATGGAATTACACGCAACCGTCGGGCTTGGGTAGGCCGGCCAGCTTGCAGGCGCCCTTGGCCGGGCCGCTCGGGAAGAGCTCGTAGATCTTCTTCAGGGGCACGCCGGTGGTCTTGCAGATGGAACGCACCATCGGGGCGGCCTGGTTTTCCATATAGTGCGCGCGGATGAAGCGGATCACCGCCCAGTGGTCGTTGGTGAGCAGGTCCAGGCCTTCTTCGGCCTTGGCCAGGAGCACGGCGACCTCCTCGTTCCACAGGCTGGGCTCGGCGAGGAAACCTTCCTCGTTCAATTCCAAATTCTGACCGTTGTATACGATGGGGGACATGCCGCCTCCGGAAGGGAATACGTCTCTGGGGATTGTCAATCGATGTATTATTTTGTTCTTAAGCAACAAAGGATTGTGTGCATGACAATGTGGGTCCCAAAATTACCCAATTCTAATATTCCAATATATTTAGCATTAGCTGACGCGATCGCGGAGGCAGTCCGTCTGGGGCAACTGCGTCCCGGGGATGTGCTGCCCACCCATCGTCTCCTGGCCGATCTGCTGGGCGTGAACGTCAGCACCATCACCCGTGCTTATCACGAGGCCGCCCGTCGGCGCCTGGTCGGAGGGGAAGTCGGCCGGGGCACCTACGTGCTGGGCGTTGCTTCGGAGGCGGCCCTGTTCGCCCTCCAGCACCGGCCCGAGGGGGGAGTGATCGACCTCTCCCTCAATATGCCGCCCATGCCCGCCCGGGACCGGGACCTGGTGGCATCCCTGGGCCGGCTCGATCCCACCCAGGCGGCCCGATACCTGCACTATCCAAGCCCCGACGAGGTGCTGGTCCACCGCCAGGCCGCCTCAGGCTGGCTGAAGCGGCGAGGCATCGAGGCCGACACCGACGGCATCGTCATCTGCGCCGGCGCCCAGCATGCCATGGACACCGCCATCGGCCTCTTCCCGGAAGAGGAGGAGTTGGCTTGCGAGGCCCTGGTCTATCCAGGCATGAAGGCGACCGCCCGCCACTGCCGGCGGCGCCTCCATCCCATCCCCATGGATGGGGAGGGGATGCTGCCCGAGCCCTTTGAAGCGGCCTGCCGGAGCGGGTTGCGGGTCGCCGTGGTCTCGCCGACCCTGCACAACCCCACCACGGCCACCATGGGACTGGACCGGCGCGAGAGGATCGTGGCCATCGCCAGAAAGTGGGACGTCATGCTGGTGGAAGAGGATGTCTACGGGCTGCTGCCCGAGAACCCGCCCCCTGCCCTGGTCACCCTGGCACCGGAGCGGGTCGTCTACCTGACCGGCTTGTCGAAGACGGTCGCTCCGGGACTCCGCATCGGCTACCTCGTCCTCCCGCCCACCCTGCGGGAACGTATGCGCAACGATGAACATCACACCACCTGGTACGTCTCCGGGTTGACCATGGCCCTGGCGACAGGTTGGTTGAACGATGGCACAGCCTGGCGGCACCTGCTCGCGCAGCGGCTTGAACTGGCTGCGCGCTACCGCCTGTGCCAGAAGCACCTCCAGGATTTCACCTGGCTGGGTGAACCCCACTGCCCCCACGTATGGTTGACCTCGCCGCCCGGCGGGTCCGATGCCTTCGCCAGGCGCGCGCTCGCCGTAGGGGTTGTGGTCGTGCCCTCCGGCGTCCTGGCAGCGGGGCGGGCACCCTCAGCGGATGGAATCCGCATTTCCATGGGTGCCGCTCCCAATCGCGGCACCCTGGCCGAGGGATTGTCCAGGCTGGCTGCTTTATTGAAATCATTCCGCCACAATTAATTAACAATAAATACGGGATGACTGTCATCCTCGCCACGTCCGGCCGAAATCGGCTTCGGGCCGGTGGATGACTTCAGGCATGACGCCCAGAACGGACCGGGTAGCATCTCAAGCCGGCGTGGGTCGGTTACCCGTACGAAATTATGAAGGTCCAAATTTCGAGAAGAAAAACTTGACAGAAATATTTACCAATATAACTTTGTAGTTAACAGGTGATTTCATGATGACCACCCACATCAACGACCAGATCATCGAGGAAGTCAGCCAGATTTTCGGGGCCCTTGGGGACGTCTCCCGCCTGAAGATCCTCCGCACTCTCCTCGACGCCGGCGAGCCCCTCTCTCAGGGCGCCGTGGCGGAACGCACGGGCCTTTCCCAGGCCAATACCAGCAAACACCTCGGCAACATGGTCCGGGTGGGGCTGGCGCGCCGGGAACCGCGCGGGAATCTGGTGTACTTCCTGCCGGTCACCCCCCTGGCCGAAAACGTCTGCGCGATGGTCTGCGGGCATGTGACGGCCCGCATCCAGAATGCCTATCGATCCCTGGCGTGACTTTTTTTTGAACGAGGTATTCCTATATGGTTAAATGCTTAAAATATTTCATACCTTTGGCGGCCATAGCCCTTCAGGCCCAGACCCCGCTTTCCATCCAGGAAGCGATCCGAACCGCCTGGGACAACCAGACCGGCCTGCAGGCGGGGGAGGCTATGGTGGCCAAGGCCCGCGCGGAAGCTTCGGCCATGAGCACCTTGCGCCTGCCCAGCGCGACCCTGGGCGTGGGTTTCATCCGCACCGACGAACCCATGATGGCCTTCGGGACCCGGCTGGACCAGGCCCGGATCAATCAGGCCGATTTCCTGCCGTCCAGACTGAATCATCCTGACCCCATCCAGGGAACGGGGGCGACCCTGACCCTGAGCCAGCCCCTCTATGCGGGCGGACGCCTGGATGCCGCCCGGCGCGCGGGGGCCGACCTGGCGGATGCCGAAGGGTCCGCGCAGGGCCGCCGCCGCCAGCAGGTGGCCATGGCCATCACCCAGGCTTACTTCGGCGCCCAGGTGGCGGAAGAGGCTCTGCACTATGCCGAGGACACCTTGAAGCAGGCCGTTGAAACCGATCGCTTCGTGCAGGCCCGGGTGGCGCAGGGCCTGATGCTGAAGGCCGACGGCGAGCGCACCAAGGCCTTCTGCGCCCAATCCGGGGCCGGGGTGGCGGAGGCCCAGGCCCGGGTGGCCTCGGCCCGCTCAGCGCTCGCCATGCTCGCTGGCGCTGACGTCGCAAACGACACGCTGGTTACGCCGCTGAACCTCCCGCCCGGGGAGCCCGCCACGGCAGCCGGACAGCGCGGGGACCTTCAGGCCATGCGCGAACAGTCCCGGGCCGCGCAGGAAGGCGTGACCGCGGCCAAGGGGAGCCTGAAACCCGAGGTCGGTTTGCAGTTCACTGCCGGGACCATGCGGGATTCGGTGAGTGCGGGCGGCAACTGGACCACCGTCAGTCTTGGTGCCAAGTGGACCTTCTCGTTCGGGGACTCCCACCGGGTGAACGCGGCGCGGGCCGCGGCCCGCGCCGCGGAACTGACGGTAAAGTGGCAGGAATCGGTGGCCAGCCGCGAAGTGGAGGAGGCCCGCAGGTCGATCCAGACCGCGCAAGCCAGGATCGGGTACGCCCAGACTGCCCTGGCGGCCTCGGAATCCGTGCGGACCATCCGCACTGCCCGCTATCGGGAAGGCCTGCTGCCGCTGATGGATGTCCTGGACGCGGAAAGCAGCCTGGCCGGAGCCCGCGCACTCCTGCTCACCAGCCAGCTCGATTTCCGCCTGGGCCAGGCCCAACTCGCCCTTGCTCTCGGCAAACCCATTGAGAACGTGAAGGAGTAGACCTTTGAAGATTCTGTTCCTGTCTTCCATTACCCTTGTCCTGGCCGGCCTGGCCTGTGGCCGGCAGGAGCCCCCAAAGGTTCCCGTAGCCCCCTCTGCCCCGGTGCGTCTGGTCCAGGAGGCGAGCATCAGCCAGCCCGGCTGGGTGGCCGTGACCCTCAACGCCACCCAGCGGGCGACCCTGGCTACCCGGCTTTCGGCTTCCGTGAAGAAGGTCCTGGTCACCGAAGGTCAGCATGTGGCCGCGGGCGCCCTGCTGGTGAGCCTTTCGGACGAGGATTTACAGAGCGGGCGGAAGGCGGCGGAAACTGCCGTGGCCGCCGCCGACACCCAGTTGCACCGGATCGAGAAGCTCGCCAACCAGGACGCCGCCACCCAGGCCGAACTGGACCTGGCCCAGGTGCAGTTGGCCCAGGCCAAGGCGGCCCTCGCCGGCGTGCAGGCAAGCATCGGCTACACCCAGATCCGGGCGCCCTTCGCAGGGGTGGTGCAGACCCGCCGGGTGAACGACGGCGATTACGTAGGTCCAGGCATGCCCCTCATCGAAATGGAGGGGCAAGGCGCCATGGAATTCACCGGCAGCCTGTCCGAAGCTGAAGCCAGAGGCTTGAAGATCGGGCAGAACCTGGGTTTCGAAGCGGATGGCAAGACGGGCGTGGCGCAGATCACCGGCCTCGCGACCGGCGGAGATCCGATCTCCCACCGGAGCACCCTCCGCGCCCGGGTGGCCAAGGGGCTGGAGGGTCTTCGGTCCGGCGCCTTCGGCCGCTTGCAGGTTCCGGGGGCCAGTGGGTCTGGAAGTCAGGATCTTTCGATCCCCAGGAGCGCGCTGGTGCGGCGCGGCGAGCTGAACGGCGTGTTCCTCGCCAGGGAGGGCAAGGCGGAGCTGCGCTGGCTGTCCCTGGGCGAGGCTCAGGGCGACCGGCTACCGGTGCGCGCCGGCCTCGCAAAGGCCGAGCAGGTGATTGACACCCCAGGGGACCTCAGGGACGGCCAGCCCATCGAGGTGCGGAAATGAGCGAGAACGGCCATCTGGGACTGGCGGGCCGGCTGGCCAAGACCTTCCTGCGCAGCAAGCTGACGCCGCTCATCGTGCTGGCTTCGCTCATGCTGGGGTTCCTGGCGGTCGAGCTCACGCCCCGCGAGGAGGAGCCACAGATCATCGTGCCGATGGTGGATATCCACGTCCCGATGCCCGGCGCCAGCCCCAGGGAGATCGAAAGCCAGGTCACCACGCTACTGGAGAAACGCCTCTGGGGCATCCCCGGGGTGGAATACCTATACAGCACCAGCCTGCCCGGCGTGGCCTTGATCACGGTGCGCTTCAAGGTGAACGAGCCGCAGGAACCCAGCCTGGCGAAGATCTATCAGGAACTGGCGGCCAACCGTGACGTCCTGCCCACTGGGGCCATGGAACCGGTAGTTCGATTGCTCACCGTCGACGACGTGCCGTTCCTGGGCCTGACTCTGCATGGCGCCGGCCAGACCCCGGGACAGCTGCGGGGCATGGGCGATTCGCTGGCCCGTGAACTGAGCACGGTGCCGGCCACGGCCCAGGTGAAGGTCATCGGCGGCGCCAGACGGATGGTGCGAATCGAGCCCGATCCCGCCAAGCTGCGGGCCCTGGGCATGAGCCTGGGTGAACTCCAGCCGGCGCTGCGCAGCGCCGAAAGCCAGCTGCCCGCCGGGGCCCTGGTCGACCACAACCGCCGCACGGAACTGGAGGCCTCGGGCTTTGTCCTGGAAGCCGCGGAATTGCAGCGGCTGGTCGTGGCCGTCAAGAATGGCCGCCCGGTCTACCTGAGCGACGTCGCCGGCGTTTCCGACGGCCCCGACCCGGCGCCTCCGGTGGTGCTGTACGGCACCGGGGCGGGCTTCGAGCCGGCGGTGACCGTGACACTTTCCAAGCGGATGGGCACCAATGCAACGGCCTTGTCGGAAGCGGTCCTGACCAAGGTCGAGGCGCTGCGAGGCAACCTCCTGCCCCGGAACCTCACGTTGACCGTCACTCGCAATTACGGTGAAACGGCGGGCGAGAAGTCCAATGAACTCATCGAACACCTGCTCCTGGCCACCCTCAGCGTGATCGCGCTCATCCTGCTGGCCATGGGCTGGCGCTCCGCGGTGGTGGTCGGGGTGGCCGTGCCGGTCACCCTGGCCCTGACCCTGTTCATCACCTACCTCTTCGGCTACACCCTGAACCGGGTCACCCTGTTCGCGCTGATCTTCTCCATCGGCATCCTGGTGGACGACGCCATCGTCGTGGTGGAGAACATCCACCGCCACATGCACCTGCCCGGGCCGCGCAAGAGCTTCGCCCGGGTGGTGGTGGAGGCGGTGGACGAGGTGGGCAACCCCACCATCCTGGCCACCATCGCGGTGATCGCCGCGATCCTGCCCATGGCCTATGTGCGCGGGCTTATGGGCCCCTATATGCGGCCGATCCCGGTCGGCGCCAGCCTGGCCATGCTGTTCAGCCTCCTCATCGCCTTCGTCATCAGCCCCTGGGCATCCCTCCTGATCTTCAAGGCGGAAGCCCACCTGCCGGAAACGGACGAGTCCGCGGCCACCGAGGGAGAGGATCGCCCAGCCGTGGTCGAGCCTGAATCCCGCTTCACGATCGCCTACCGCCGGGTCATCACCGCCCTAATCACCCGGCCGGCGGTGCGCTGGGCCTTCTTCGGCGGCGTGGTCGTGCTGCTGGTGGCGTCCATGTCCCTGGTGGGCCTTGGCGTGGTGAAGGTCAAGATGCTGCCCTTCGACAACAAGTCCGAGTTCATGGTCCAGTTGGACCTTCCGGCCGGAACGCCGCGGGAGGACGCCCTGGCCGTGGGCCAGGACGTGGCCCGGCGTCTGTTGCGGGAACCGGTGGTGCGGGACGCCCAGATCTATTCCGGGGAGGCCGCGCCCTTCACTTTCGTGGGCATGGTGCGCCACAGCTTCCTGCGCCGGGAGGACCGGATGGTGGACATCCAGGTCAACCTGGTGGGCAAGGGGGACCGCAAGGAGCAGAGCCACGCCATCGCCGTGCGCCTGCGCCCGGAGCTGCTCAAGCTGGCGCTGCCCGACGGCACCCGCCTGAAGCTGGTGGAGATCCCGCCTGGCCCGCCGGTCATGGACACCCTGGTGGCCGAGGTCTACGGGCCCACCGAGGCTGAACGGCTGCGCTTCGCCGGGGAGGTGGAAAAGGTCTTCCGCAGCGTGGACGGCGTCGTGGATGTGGACAGCACCCTCAACCCCACCAGCCCCAAGATCAGCCTGGTGCTGGACCGGGAGCAGGCGGCCCTGCTCGGCGTCGCCCCTGCGGCTGTGGTCCAGACCTTGTATATGGCCGGCCATGGCGACACCATCGGCAGCTTCCACGTCCAGCGGGGCTCGACCCAGGTGCCGGTGATCGTCCAGCTTGCCGGCACCCAGCGCCAGAACCTGGAGCAGGTGCTCCAGATGACCGTCCCCGGCCTGCGCGGTGCAGTGCCCCTGTCCGAGCTGGTGCGGGTCCAGGAGGGACGGGAGAACGCGCCCATCTATCACGAGAACCTCATGCCGCTGTCCTATGTCTTCGGCGATCTGGCGGGCACCATCGAGAGCCCCGTCTATGCCCTCGCGGCGCTGAACAAGAAGATCGACGCCATCAAAGGCACGGACGGACAGCCGGTGGCCAGATTGGGCCTGGCCCACCCTGAAAACACCGAGAACCTGGTGATGAAGTGGGACGGCGAGTGGCACATCACCCTTGAAGTGTTCCGGGATCTGGGGCTGGCCTTCGCCGGGGTCCTGGTGTTGATCTATGTCCTGGTGGTGGGCTGGTTCGAAAGCTTCGCTGTGCCCCTGGTGATCCTGGCGCCGGTGCCGCTCTCACTCATCGGGATCATCCCCGCCCACGGTCTGCTGGGCGCCTTCTTCACCGCCACCAGCATGATCGGCTTCATCGCCGGCGCTGGCATCATCGTTCGCAACAGCATCATCCTGGTGGATTTCATCGAACTCAAGCTCAAGGAGGGCATGGACCTGGAATCCGCCGTGGTGGAGGCCGGCGTGGTGCGGTTCCGCCCGATGCTGCTCACCGCCGCGGCGGTCATGGTGGGTTCCAGCGTGATGCTGGCGGACCCCATCTTCCAGGGCCTGGCCATCAGCCTGATGGCGGGCGAAGTGGCCGCCACCCTGCTATCCCGGTTCGCCGTGCCGGTCCTCTACTTCCTCCTGGCCCGCCGTGGCCGGGCCGCCGAACTGCAGCGGCAGGCCCATCCCGCACTCACCTGCAGCATCCCTTCCAAAGGAGAATGACCCATGAACGTCGATCGCATCGTCCACTCCGCAGCCGGCACCATGATCCTGGGCAGCCTCGCCCTCGCCCACTGGCACAACCCAAACTGGCTGTGGCTCACCGTCTTCGTAGGAGCGAACCTCCTGCAGAGCGGCCTCACCAACTGGTGTCTGCTGTCCAGCATCCTCACCAGGCTCGGGGTCAGCACCCAGGGCGCCTGCGGTCTGAAGGGTTGATGCATGATCCTTGCCGCTGACCTGAAACGCGTCGTCCTGGGCATCCTGCTGGGCGGTTCCCTCGGATTCGTCTACCAGAAGCTGGTTGGTTGCCGAACCGGCACCTGCCCCCTCACCGCCACCCCGCTGCGCGCCGTCATTTATGGTTCCGTGGTCGGCCTCCTTTTCAGCCTATCGGCCTGGCCTAGGAGCGGCTCGCCGACATCAGCCAACAAATCCCCAAATCTTTCACAAAGCAAGGAGAGTACCGTGGTCACCACCGCCAACGTCATCCATCTCACCACCGGCGCATTCGACCAGGTCAGAGGCCAGACCAGACCGGTGATTATCGATTTCTGGGCGCCCTGGTGCGGCCCCTGCCGCACCCAGGCGCCCATCCTCGATCAGGTTTCCAGCCTGATGGGGGCACGCGCCATCGTGGCCAAGGTCAACGTCGACGAGGAATCCGGTCTGGCCGGCGCCTTCGGAGTGCAGGCCATCCCGACCCTCGTAGTCATGAAAGGCGGCAAGGTCGTCCAGCGGTTCACCGGCGTCCAGGAGATCAATACCCTGATCAAGGCCCTCGAAGCGGCCGGGGCCTAGGCCATGGAAACCTTCCCTCTGATCCTGACCTGTGCAGGCATTGTCGCCCTGGTGCTCGTCCTGCGCACTTTCCTTGCAAACCGTTCCAGAATTTCCAAGGACCAGATGATGACTCTCCTCGACCAGGGCGCCATGATTCTCGATGTGCGCACCCCCCAGGAATTCGCCCAGGGCCATGCGCCGGGAAGTCGGAACATCCCTCTTGATCGCCTTTCCGATCACCTGACGGAGCTTGACCGGACCAAGCATCTGCTGGTCTGTTGCGCTTCCGGCGCCCGGAGCGCGGCGGCCAAGGGCATGCTCGACAAAGCCGGGTTCGCCCGGGTCGACAATGCAGGCCCCTGGCAGAGGCTTCTCCGCGCTTGAGATGAGCCTGCTTCCGGCATGGGATTCCGGTGGTTCCGCCTGGGTCATCGCCGGGGGCGGGGGTCCCGGCAGGGGCGCCACCGGCTTACTGGTGTGTCATGCCTGCATTGCCGATGTCCTCCTGGGCTCTCCTTCCAGTTGCCAGAAACACGGGATAGTCCTTTTCACCTTTGCGGGTCACGACAGCCGTTTCCAGTCGGATCTCCCGGAACCCGGCTGCCTTGAGCCAGCGCATGACTTGTTCCCGGCGGAACCCCTGGTGGTGGACACCGGCCGCACCTTCGTGAAAGCTGCCGTCCTCGGCATCCAGATCGGCCAGGGCCACCTGGCCGCCGGGAAGGAGATGGGCCGCGAACTGGTGGAAGAGTCCTGGCACATCGGCAACATGATGCAGGGTCATGCAGCTCACGATGAGGTGGTATGGGCCACCAAGCGCCGTACTGACGCTGCCGTCCAAGGTCCTGAGCACTATTGCGATGCCTGCCGCCCCGGCCTTCTCCGACAGCACCTTCAGCATCCCGGGAGAGGTGTCGGCCCCTGTGATGGTGCCCACCAGAGGTGCCAGCGCCATGGTCACGAGTCCAGTGCCACAACCGAAATCCAGCACGTCCATCGCCGTCGACAGGGGTATGCGCCCCGGGATGGCACGGGCGACGCCATGGTCCAGAAGCACCCGCCGAACTTCAAGATCCCAGGCACCAGCCGCTTGATCGAAGTGTCCGGTATCCATCATGCCCCTCCTGTGATGCGGCCTGCCTCGATGCCAGTCTGGTTGAAGCATACCCGCGGACTCACGGGCTTGCTGGGGTACACCTCTGGAGGTCCCGAATGGTGACCATGGCCAGAGTCTTATCCAGGCTGTTCTTCGCTTCCCCCCATGCGCTCCGGAGTATGCAAGCCTGGTCATGGCAACCGCAGGTCAGGCACCCCATCAAGCATGCGGACATGGCCTCCACGTGGTTCAGGATGCCGACCACTTCGCTCACCGTGATGAGATGGGCCTCGCGCGCCAACCGGTAACCCCCGCGGGGGCCCCGGAGCGATTTCAGCACCCCTTCCCGGGTCAGCGCCTTGAGCACCTTGGCGAGGTACGGGCCGGGCAGGCCCAGCTTGCGCGCCAGGTCCTTGGACAGGATGAAACTTCCATCCTCCGGAAAGGCCGCCAGCGAACGCAAGGCGTACCCTGTCCCTGCGGAATACAGCATGGGTTATTCCTCTGGTTGCGCAGGGTGACTGGGTTCCTCATAACCGGTGATCATGGCCCGCAGAAGGCCGAGCGTTGTCTTCCCGGTGGTAGCAAGGTAGATGTGGCCGATGAGAAAGGCCAGGAAAAGGTATGAGCCGAGAGTGTGGGCGGGGCCCAGGAGCTTCAATCCGCCCATCGCTTCGAATGCCCCGGGCCACCGGGTGACCCCCCACATTAGGACCCCGGTGATGATCTGATAGGGCAGCAGGATGTTCAGCAGGGACAAGTAGGTGACCCGCTGGAGCGGATTGAGTTTCTGCCTGGCGTCGGTTTCGAAGGGATGAGGTTCACCCTTGAAGATGCCGTAGAGGTAGAAGTGCGCCTGGCGCACGGCGCCCACGGTGAAATCATCCATCCTGGGCAGGAAGTGATGGTACTTCTCTGCCGTGAAGTGGTAGAACAGCCCCAGGAAGGCATTGGCGATCAGGGTGGCACCGATCCAGGTGTGCCAGGACAGGGCCCTAGCCATGGAACCGAAAATGCCGAACCGATCCGGGTAATGGAGGGCGAATCCGGTGAGAACGAGCAGCACCAGGGCCGCCGCCTGGATCCAATGCCAGACGCGCTCGTGGAGGCTGTAGAGGGGTTCCGAGGTGGTCATGATTTTCTGGCTCCCAGGATACGGATCAATCCGTGGATGATGCAGAACAAGAGGGCACCTGCCACCGCCAGCCAGCCGAGAACCTCGATCCAGGCCACCCGGCTGTTGCCGATGATGTAGAAGGACCGGAGCAGCGGGCGATTGTCGAAGACAGGCTCCTTGCCGGAGCGGTCGACCACGTTGGCCAGCTTGCCGCCGTAGTAGGCGGGCACGCCTTCCGGCAGAAAGTCGTCCAGATCCACCGGGCGGTTCAGGATGCTGTGGCGCGAGTGGCAGGCCGCGCAGTCCCGGATCGCCTGTTTCTTGCCCATGGTGCCGTGGCTCATGGCCCAGGGGACCACTTCGATGCGCAGTTGGGCATTCTTGATGCCGCATTGCTCCTGGAGCATCCGTTGCACCAGCGCGATCTTCTCCGGCGTGTCGAAGCGGGCCTGGGGGAAATCGATGATCCCGTCCTTGTCGCCGAAGGCCTTCACGATCTCGGGCCGGAATTCCCAGCCGACGCCCGGCCTGCGGTCCAGGAAGAAGGCTTTCTGGATCTGCCAGGTGAAGACCGGCCGGGCCTTGGCCGGGTCGAACCAGTAGAGGCCGGTGATGAGGTTGGTGGGTCTGATCTCCAGGTGCCCATCCTTGGCCGGGGTCGGAACGTAGGCCGGCTTGTAGCCAGAGATCTCGGCATCGGGATCGACGATATCGCCCTTGATGCCGCGGAAGGTGATCTTGCTGCCGCCGCTGTCCATCAGGAAGGCCCATTCATCGCTGCGGTAGGCCCAGAAATGGATCTCGGGGATGTGGCAAGCTTGGCAGGCCAGGGCCTTGAAATGCTGGGTCTTGTATGGCAGGAAGAGATGGGTCTGCTCCGCGTCATGGCACTCCGCGCAGCCGCGCATGGTGTTGTGGCGGGTGATGTTCACCGTCTCGGGAGGGATCCTGCCGCGGGCGAAGTTGTGGTCCGGACGCTTCAGGTATTCGCCGATGTCTTCACTCACGGGCTTGTAGTTCAGATGCTTTTCTGGGTCGGTCTGGATCTTCCGGCCCGGGTTGTTGGGGGAGAAGTGGCAGTCGATGCAACTGAGCCCCTTGGCCGCGTGCACGTCCCAGGGGTAATCCATGGTCTCTTTGCCGAGGATCTTCGGGGACACCGTTTCGCTGATCTTGCTGCCGTTGTAGACCCAGCCGGCCTTTTCGGCGCCGCGCAGGATGTCCGCGTGCTGGATGGGCTGGATCATGGAGGCATTGCGCGCCGAGAAACCGTGGCATTGCGCGCAGGTTTCAAGAGGTGGGTCCGACAGGTTGAGCATCAGGGCCTTCACCGTGCCGTCCGGATTGAAGGCCTTCGGGTTGTAGGTGAACCCACCCTTACCGTCCTTCAGCACAATGTCACTCTGGGCCAGGGTCGCATTGTTGGCCCAGCGGAAATCGCCGGCGGCCATGCGCTCCCGGCGGTCACCCCGGCTGGACTTGGGAGTGTGGCAAAGGAAGCAATCCGCTTCCGCAATGCCACTCTTCTGCCAATCCCAGGGCACCACCTGCCCGGTGACCCGGTCCCGGATGGTGTAGCTGGGATCCAGGGAGCCGGCGGGCTTTGCCTCTGTGGAAAGCAGCTTGCGCCCGCGCAGATCGAATTCGGAAATACCGGCGCCGGTATGGCAGACCCCGCACTTCATGAGCCACTCCGGCTGGGTCAGGTCCACGTCGGCCGCATCGGCGACCCCGGCCGGGGTCAACTGCCGGTTGGGGAGGATGGAGAATTTGCCGAACATCCCGGGGGACGTGTTGAAGGAGGCGAACCCGTGTCCCTTCAGGAAAGCGGGGTCCATCTCGGCCTTGCCTTGCTGGAAATGGAAGCTGTTTGTTATGAACTCATAGTCATGACATTCACCACATGTTTTGCGCGTGCTGATCGGCTTATGGGTCGTGAGTACATTCTTGCCGTCCTCGCCTTTCAGGATGATCGTTGGGTGGGCCATCCTCGGGGCGGCCAGCACCTGCGCCGATCCGGGAATAACGGTCAGCAGCAACCCGAGCGCCAGCCGAAGGCCGGACCTCGATGGGAGGTGCCTGAAATCAATGACCATGACGGGTCTCCATGGATGCTCCTGACGGGGCTCAAGGCTTTGACAAGGGCCGGGGGCGATCGCTCCCCCGGCCAGCGTGCGTTTCGGGCTAGAACCTGGCTTCCAGCGAGACGTAGAAGTCCTTGACGCTGGAAGGCGAGGCGTACTGCAGCACCGGGTTCTTGTCCAGATTGAAGCTGGCGCTTGGGCCGGGCTGGATGTGCCATCCGCTGAAGGCGGTGCTGTACAGGTAATCGATGTAGCCGACCTTCAGGAACGCGTTGTGGGCGAAATTCCAGGCCACGTAGCCTTCCCAGACATCGCCGCGGGCGCCTAGTTTCTGGTCGCACTCGCCGGTGGCAGGGGTGTAGGTGTACCAGTTCGGCGAGCCGTGGTTGAACTCGAGGCCGAAGCCCCATTCCGGGGTCGGATCGTAGCGCGCGCCCAGGTAGTAGCTGGTGCCGGTCACGCTCTGGTTGGGGTTGCCCAGGAGCCCGCCGAAACCCGTGAGTTCCATGGGCGCAGGCAGGTTCATGTATGCGCCGTACTGGGACGCCTTGCCGTTGGGGTGGCTCTTGACGTAGCCGCCGCTAACGAAATAACTGAAGGTGTCACCCATCTTGTGTTTCCAGGTGACGCCCCACTGGTCCATGTCGCCCAGGTTGTTGGTGGCGGTCACGTTCTGGGTGGAGGGGTCGCTCTGGAGGGGGAAGTTGATGGTGCTCCCGGACGGGATGTCGACCATGTTGCCCAGCCGGTTGTAGCCAAGGTAGAAGTTCATGGCGTGCACCGTGCCCAGGCCCTCGACCAGTAGCGGCAGGTCAAGCATGGCGCCCAGGACAGTGGTGTCCTTCAGCCCAGTGATGGCCCCCACCTGCGGCATGCCGGTGGAGAAGTTGTAGCCGACCACGGTGGAACTTCCGGCAACCTGGCCGCCGCCGCCGAATCCGGACTCGTAGCCGACGCCGTAGCAGAGGCCAAAGATCGAGTGGTCCGGCAGTCCCAGCTTGTCGAGGTGGAACTTCCAACCAATCCCGTCCACTTCGGCGTTTACCATGATGGCCTGGGGTGTGGCCTGGCGTTCGGTGCCCTCGCGCACTTCCAGGGGCGGGCCGTCCGAAGTGTTCTGTCGGCCGATGGACAGCACGCCCAGCTTCGGCCAGTCGTAGACCAGGCTGGCCCGCTCCACGTGCAGCAGATCCGTGGAGGGCACTTGGACACTGGAGAAGGAGTTCTGAACCGTGTTCGGCTGGCCGTTGAAGATGGGGACCGAACCGCCGCCGGCGACCTTGTACATCGAAAGCCGGCCCATGATCTTGGCGTTCTCGTTTACGTTGACGTTCATGTGCAGAGTCAGCTTGGTGGTCCACTCGACGGAATTCTTCAGGTCCTGCCCGGGCATCTGTTGGATGCCGGGCAGCGGCTGGCCCTGGGCGCCGGTGCCGAAGCCGGTGAACTGCTGGTACGGCTTCAGGTGCCACTTGGTGCTGTCGAAGCGGGTCATGAGGTCGCCGCCCCAGGCGATGTTGTCGCCCGCGACCTTGGCCTCAACCTTCGTAAGGGTCTTCTCCTGGTCGTTGGCCTTTTCCTCTAGGGCAGCAACCTGCTTCTTCAAGGCCTGGATCTCGGCCTTGAGGTCATCATTGCTGGCCGCCTGGGCGCCCATGATCATCGGCGTGAGGCCCACCAGCAATAAGGTGGTGATTCGGGAAATCTTCATGGTTGGCTCCATGTGGTTGGGTCAAGCCGGTGGCGATCAGCCGCCGCAGGTTTCGGGTTGGGGGGAATCAGAGGCGTGGTTGATGAGGAAGGTCTTGATATGCAGGAGATGCCCTTCAGGCGCGAACTTGGGGCTGAAAGGTTCCTGGGACTTGCCGTGGTTACCGGCGTCAAACACCTTCTTCCACTGGTTCTGGGTCTTGGACAGCGGCGTGAGCACCCCGCCCTTGCCTCCAGCCACGTGGCAGATCTTGCAATCCTTCTGGTAGTAAAACTTACCCTTGGTATCGCTGCCCTTTTCCTGGGCAGCGAGTGGGATAGCGAGCACGGTCGCCAAAGTTAACAACGTGAGGATTCGCATGGTTGTCCTTTCAGGCTGGGCGCGGAGTTGCGCCGGAATGGGCTGCGGTGGGCTGGAGCCGCACTGCGTCCGGCCCCCTGGTTTCGGGCCTCGGCCTCCAGCTGATTTTTTTCAGGCCTAACGCTCCAGCGCATGCTCAGATGCGTCGGCAAGCAGCGTGGCGATGTGGACGGCCGAGCAGGTTCGTCTGCTGGGCGGGCCTTAAGGAATGAAGTTCAAATGAATGCTTTCATAGATGATCGTTACGTCGTTTATTTCTTGCAAGGTTTTTTATTTAAAAACTTGTATAACCAACAAGGAATATTATAGAAATCGAACACTGCACCATATCACCAATATTTATTTAGGATCTTTTTGGAAAAAATAGACAATAGAAATGAAATTATGTGATTGGTTCAGCCTGACCGCTGACCGTTGAGGTGTTGGAATCGCTGTTTGACGTTATGATTGTATTCCCCAATTGGAGATTGAATGAGTGCCCCTCCCCTGAGCGACCCGATGATCGAACAAGTGAGCCAGCTCTTCCTGGCCCTGGGGGATGCCTCCCGGTTGAAGATCCTCCGGGCCCTCCAGGAAGCAAAAACTGCCATAAGTCAGGGAGCCCTGGCGCAGGCCACCGGCCTCTCCCAGGCCAACGCCAGCAAGCATCTTTCCCAGTTGGTCCGGGTCGGGCTGGTTATCCGGGAAGCGGAAGGGAATACCGTCTTTTATCAGGCCGTGATGCCCCTGGTGGAGCAGCTTTGCGAGATTGTCTGCGGCCACGTAACCGAACGGATCAAGAACG
>Ga0316231_1001617_pt1 | contig 24114 bp, 15 predicted proteins | sample TBH18027metaG_FD_206002 | JGI IMG/M metagenome (GOLD analysis project Ga0316231, IMG submission 206002) | Freshwater microbial communities from Trout Bog Lake, Wisconsin, USA - TBH18027 | ecosystem: Environmental > Aquatic > Freshwater > Lake > Hypolimnion/Profundal zone | place: USA: Wisconsin... | reverse complement strand
CACGATGGCCTCCTGGAGCATGAATCGCGTCATCAATCAGAACTGCGGGAGCACGTGGATCAATACCTTCAAGGAAATCGGAAACTTCTACTCCCAGACGAATCAGTTGGAGTCTCTGCAACTTGTGACTTGGAACGATTACGAGGAAGGCACGGAGATCGAGACGGGCATTGACAATTGCATGAGCGTAAGCCAACCAACGGTCCAAGGACAAACCATTGCTTGGAGTATGGTGTCGAGCAGTCCACTCGCCTCGCTGGATACAATCGACCATTTTTCTGTCTATGCCACGACTGACGGAAACGACCTTACACTGATAGCCGATAACATCGCGAACACCGCAACCTCTGCCGATCTATCCCAGTACAACGTTCCAAGTGGTAGCAAGTATTATGTGAAAGCAGTCGGCGTAAATTCCATCGTCAACCACATGTCCCCCTCGAGCAACTAGTCGCTTTTCACCCGAACAATCAGGCATAAAGCAAAAAGCCCCGTGTAACCATCTGGCTACACAGGGCTTAATTTATTGGTACCGCTCGACTAACAATAGTATTCGCCAGGGCGTCTTACTTCGGAGGCTCCAGTCCTGTTTCTCGAAAGACCGGATATACTGCTGGCGAAGCCAGTTGCGCGATCAATCGCTTGGCGGCAGCCGGGTCGGTAGCCTTAGCACTAATTCCCGCCGTGAGAACCGTGAAGTTCTGTATCGCTGCAGGCAACGGACCGACGATCTCGATGCCAGGAGTAGGAACAAGATCGCTGGTCGTCTGGATCGCAAAATCGACTTCGCCGGAAGCGGCAAGCACTCCTGACGAAGTACCGCCGCGGGCGAGTTTGGTCTTGGGTGCAAGTTGTTCCGCAATCCCGAGACGCTTTACAAGTTCTGCGAAATAAACTCCGCTAAAGCCGCCGTCAACCGGGTTGGTGTACGAGATGTACTTTGCCGCCAGCAAAGCTGCTTTGAAAGACTCTACCGAGCTTATGTCAGGGCGTGAGCCACCACGACGAATCGCCACGCTGATACCAACTCGACCGATGTCGGTACGACCTTGCTCAACCACCTTTCCCAGTTTAATGAGGTCCGCCATCGCCGAACTTGAGACGATGATCACGTCAAAAGGTTCGCCGTTCTTGGCACGCGTAGCAACGCCGCCGGTGGACCCAAAGGTCATAATGAGTTTGTCGCCGGTCTCGCGCTCAAACTGGGGAGCCAATTTCGTGATTGCCCCCTGAACCCCGAAGGTACAGAAGACCCGTATATCGGCCCCAAACGCGGTGGAGGCAACGATCACGATTAGAAACAACACAATAATGATGCGACGCAGTGAAGGAGTCATGACCAAAACTATTTCACGCCGCAACGGGAGCGTCAAGCAGATCGTCTTTGGCGACCACGAACCGTAAGTCGAGGTTGGCTCCGTGGTCGTGTTTCGCAGGAGGTAACAGACCGAAAGAACTTACTGCTCCTCCTTTGTTTCCTCCTGTTCGATTCTCATTAGCGCTTTCAAAGCGACTGAGAACGTTGGTGCGCCTCCCGGTACCAGCATGGTTTGGGCAGCTTCAAGCAATTCCTGCTTTGTAGCTCCGTGCCGGAGAGCTCTCTTCATGTGCTCGTAAACGCCGTCTGCTCGTCCGCGGAATGCAAGAATAGCTATGGCGATCAACTCCCTCGTTTTGATAGGCAGGGCGTTTCCGTCCGACAAGCCTTTGGTGTAGAGATTGTTATAGGCTTCCATGAAATCGGGGTCCTTTTCGGCCATATACTCCCATTGCCCGAGCGTGTAGCCCCTTTGCTCTTTCATTTTTCGGAGTAACTCTTCTCGCCTCTTCTCAACCGTCTCATCCGCCATCTTCGTTGTGTCCTTTCCGCCTGCATCGAATCATCATGTCAGTTCCACCACCCGCCGATCGCAGCTCTGTCATTGCTGCGAGGCTACACGAGGCTTCCATCCATATACCTTCCGGGAGTTGGTCCAGAAATACTTTGTGCATGCCGTTACGCCCTTCTCGGCAAAGTACTGTCTGACAATCCGCAGGCCGTTGCCGATGAGGTCTCCGGCATGCTCGCACACTGGCCAGTCACTGCCATACAGAAGACGATCTTCCCCGAACAGTTCCCACAAGAAATCCAGAGTCGGGCGATAGTAGCCCAGCATTTCTGGCGCACGCTCGTGGGGAAATCCGCCGTTGTCCGATCGCCAAGTTGCCCGCTCCATCAAGCCTGAAACCTTGATGTAAATGTTCGGATGAGCTGCCATCCGGCGAAACTTCTCGGCCCAGGCTTCGGTCATGGGCTTGCCATCGATTGGACAATGCCCGATATGGTCCACAATGATCCTCAGATCAGGGACGCGAGAAGCCACTTTCTCCAAGGTCGCAAGAGAACGTTCACTTCCGGTGAATCCGCCAAAGGATTTAGGCCCGCCAAATCCGCCCTCACAAACGCGCAGAACGTCCAGGATCAGATCCTTTTCAGCGAGGAACCTCATGTCATCCAGAAAGGTCTTGCTGTCGTCAGGCACTGCCTCAAGTTCCTCCCCAGTAGGCCGGATTCCGCGAAAAAGAGGGTTCACCGCCCACTTTTCGATCTCCGCGCGCAAGCCAGGTTTGTTGACCGCCATTCGTCCTACAACACCAACGACCAAAGGCTCCTCGGCAGCTAGCTTTAAGCCGAACTCAGCATCGCTCAGCAGGAGTGTGCCAACAATTCCTTCTGGTAATGCGAGCATTTTGTAGTCTTCCGGACCTTTAGCCCTGGGAGTTCCCGGATCATAAAAATGCTGATGCGTGTCGATAATCATCTATGCTCCCCTTTTGGTCACATCGAGTTGCTAAGTGACGATTTGGCTTAACATCACGCGGTAATCTCAGCAATGTTGCGGGTGCCATTTTTCGCAGACGAGATCATGCCCGCCAACTGCTTGCGAACCAGGCGGCCTGTCCTGTCGAAGTGTTCCTGCAGCAGTCGGGCCGCGTCCTCGACTTTCCGGGAGACGGCAGCGTCCATGATGGCCGCGTGCTCTGCGTTTTGGTGAAGAGGGGAAGTCGCAGCAGCCACCCGCGAAAGATAACGGTATCGTTCGAAGGCATGGAAGAGCTGGTCACAAAACCCCTCCAACCAGGCCGAGCCGCATGCTGATACCAAGGCTGCGTGGAACAAGCGGTGTGCTTCCTCCCATGCCGGGTTTATCTCGATACTTCCCTCGTCCCAGAACCTCGGAGTTCGAGACAGGCGGTGACAGGCAATCACAACGCGCTCTTCCCAATTGTTATCGCCATATTCCATCGACCGGCGCAGTCCGGTTTCGTTAAGCCACAAGCGTGCCCTCAGGATGTCTTCGAGATCCAGTTCGCTCAACGGAGCCACCATGAAGCCCCTCTGCTCGTTGTGCACTACGAGTCGCTGGCCTGAAAGCCGATTCAACGCCTCGCGAACCGGACTCAACCCAATCCCGTACCGCTTACAAAGTTCTCGAATGAGCAGCTTCTGACCGGGAAGCAGCGTACCCCTGACGATTTCATCATGCAATCGTTGATACGCTGTCAACGCAAGACTTCCCGGCGGCGTTGTCCGGCCATTCAGCATTTATGCTTTCTCCACCATTTTCTTGTCGCGATAGAACAGCAACATCAGGGCACCAAGGGCGGGTCCGCACGCCAGCACGACGAAGGCAGTGTAGAAGGAATGTGTCGCCTGGAAGACGACGCCAACCACGATCGGCACGATGGTTCCCGATATTTGCCACGATGCGTTCGTGAGTCCTGTGGCAGATCCAGACAAACTCACGGTCGCTTCTTTTGTGACCATTGTTGCCAAGACAGGTATCGACCACTGGCAGGTGAGGCCCGCGATGGGCGCGAAGATCAGAAACGCCGTCTCAGAGCTCATTTTGCCGAATAGAAGAAGCATGACCGAATACGATGCCATGCAGAAGATCGCCAGAGACTTGTAGTGCTTACTGCCCAGCCAATCTGCAATGAACCCGATGATAGGCTTGCCACACATCGCTCCAAGACCAAAGAGCGCCACCACGAACCCTGCCCGAACCAGTGGAAGATGATAGCCTTTCACCATCAAGGCATTTGCCCAATTCGTAAATCCTACGATTCCCCAAAACACACCTAAACCTGACAATGACAGGATCAGCAGGTTCCGGTTCTTAAAGAGAAGCATGTAATTTGGCTTGGCCGCGGACTTGACCTTGCTAGGACCGTCCTTCACTACAACGTACGTGATGATTCCCCAGACGATCGTTATCAAGCCCAGGCACTTATAAGACCCCCGCCAGCCGAAATACTTCAGGAAGGTAGGCATGATCGCGTTCGCCAGAACAACGCCGAGCGAGGATCCGACCATGAACAATCCCATGGCTTTCCCGCGCATTCGCAATGGGAACCATGAGGCAACCAACTTGATACAAGCGGTGTAATCAATACCAGCAGCTACTCCCATGCCGGCCTGGATAAGCATGCCGACGAGCAAGGAGGGGGTGTAACCAAAGGAGAAAGTAAGGAGACCGAGTGGAACCAATCCCAACAGAATCATCAACCGGGCGCCGACCCAGTCAATTAGAAACCCGCCAGCCGCGTTAGAGAAAACATAAGCGGCATAGAACGAGGTGACAAACACACCCAAGGTAGCGACCGACATGCCGAGCGAAGCGCCGGCGCTTGCGGCCATGCTTCCCCATGCCAAGCGGTCGATAAAGGTCAAGGTATACACGCCAAAAGCGAAGAACAGAACGACCCATGCAAACTTTCCAGGGTTCTCTTCCTTCTCATCTGCGGTCACACTTGAGAGAACCTGCGCACTGGATTCAGACATACTCGATATCCTTTCCATTAGGAGAGCCCGGCCTGCTTCGGAGGTCTCTCATTACAACTGTTCATCAGCGACCTTATTGGACAAAATACCAAGGCCAGAAACTTCTACTTCAACGGTATCGCCCGGAATGAGATAACAGGGTGGATCGAGTCTCACGCCAGCGCCGGTTGGAGTACCTGTCGCGATCACATCACCGGGCGCAAGTTCTGTAAACGTCGAGATGTAACTGATCAGGAAGGGGATCGGGAACAACATATTCCCCAACTTGTCATGTTGCCGAAGTTCGCCATTCACGCGCGTACTAATAGTGGTGTCGGCTAGATTGGGAAACTCGTCAAGGGTGGCGATCCAAGGTCCGATGGAACCCGACCTTTCCCAGTTCTTGCCCTGCGTGTTGTTGAATTTCGCGTGACGAATCCAGTCCCTTATCGTCCCCTCGTTCATGATGCTCAAGCCCGCGACATGGTCAAAGGCTCGCTCCTGGGCGATACGGCGTCCTCCCTGCCCGATGATCACCACGACCTCCCCCTCGTAGTCAAATTTCGTCGACTCAGGTGGGCGAACGATCACGGCGCCATGCGGAACAAATGACCGGGTTACCCGCAGAAACAGGCTTGGCTTTTCCTGGAGCGCAGAATGATCCTGATACTCCGCGTTACGTTCGGGATAGTTGACCCCGACGCACATGATCTTTTCAGGCTGAGGAATCGGAAGCTGCAGTTTGATCTCGTTCAGACTGTAGTCGGCCTTGGCATTTGCGACCGCTTCTGCTGCCAATTTCAAGCCATCGCCACTCAAAAGGTCTTTCAGTGTTGGAAAACGTTGGCCGAAGCGTCGGGTGAGATCAACAACCCCATCGCCCGCGAGAACCCCGTAACACTGAACGCCACTCACTTCGTAAGAAAGAAGCTTCATTCATCTCCTTCAAATCGGTTCCGCACGAGCCCTGAGGGTGCCCCACCTTCGCCGCTTTTTCTGGGCGAAGGTGGCACGGCAGAATACAGCAACCCTGGAACCGGGCTAGCGGGTAGTGGCCCGAAGCTGTGTGGCTAACTCTCCGCGTGTTCCAATCCAGACGTCGGGAGTAGCCTTCGCGATCTCAATGATTCGCTCATATGCCCAGGCACCCGAGGGACGTCCGAAAACGTGGGCATGCGCGGTGACATCGATTTTCCCCGCGCCTTTTTCACGTTGCAGTGCGGCCAGTGTGTCCTCAAAAACGTCAACCATGACGCGCGGAGGATTGCCGTAGCGCACGTACATCGGCATATCATTCACTTCCATGCTGCCAGGGGCAGCAATGATGGTGTGCTCGCCAAACCGAATCTCATAGGGAAGATCGTCATTCAGATAATCCCCATGCCAGTCATAGCCAGCTTCCGCCAAAAGGCGAGCGGTATTCACGCTTGGCGTTGAACGCGGACTGATCCAACCTTTTGGAGTAACTCCGCAACATTGCTCAATCGCTTCGGTAGTACGGCGGATGTTTTCCTTTTCTTCTTCTTCGCTCAGATAGGCAGGGATGATATCCATGGCGTAGGAATGCGCCACGATCTCGTGTCCCGCCTTTGCGACTTTGCGAACGGCGTCCGGGTAGCGCTCGGTGATGATTCCATTCACCAGGATTGTGGCGCGAACCTGTTGCCGTTCAAGGATGTCCAGCAACCGATGGATACCGCGACGGGGACCGTAGTCTGCCCAGTAAATAGCGTTTAGATCGGGAAATCCCGGCTTCAGCGGGTTTCCCATCGGCCCGGCCCCGGGCCATTTTCCGTCCGACCACCCCTCAAGGGTAGCCCGGACAATAACGCCCACCTTCCGACCTCCCGGCCACCTGAAATTCTCTGGAACTGGTGTTTCAATGCCACCATGTCCAAGTTGCGCCATCGCAAATCCTCCTCTGTATCAATAAATAGACATCGATGTAAATTAAGTGCTCATTTTGGAGCGGAGTCACGGACAAAGTCAAATAAAATCGATTTTATCGGACAAGGCGCAAGATAAATCGATCAACTTGGCCTTGTGGCTTCGGACCGACCGCCCTTGGTGCCGCCTGTGAGGGACGGGAAATGAGAGAGGTTTAGCCGCCCGACCATAGGCATTGCGAGACCCCTATTTTTAGATTTCAGGCATCAAAACGCATCAAATGTTCGGGAGTTGCTGTGTCAACGACGAGGGTTAATCCCTGCCCGATATCCGCTCCTGATGCCAAGACAGAAGACAGAAGAGGAGTTTCGCACGGAAGTTATCGTAGTCCTCTGTGACAGAGTCGCCCGCGTTTGCCTAGGCGACGTCCGGTGTAAACCATATGTATTCCGCGGCCAACATTCCAGAAGCGACACCGATTCGGATTGAACTACTGGGTAAACTGCGCTTCACCTTCGGACAACATCTGCTCACATCGATCAACACAAATCGCATGCGATCTTTGCTGGCGTTTCTTGTGTTGCATGCCGAAACCGCACAGTCCCGCGAACAGCTAGCGTTTCTCCTCTGGCCAGAGTCGGGTGAGTCCCAGGCCCGCACCAACCTGCGCCAACTTCTCCACCACCTTCGGCGGGCTCTGCCGGTCGAATGTTCCCTTCTTGTCATTGAAAACCAGACTGTGCGCTGGCGACCTGATAGTTCTTGCGTGATCGACGTAGTGGAATTCGAGAAGGCAGCAGGTAGAGCAGCACAGTCTGAGAAGGACGGCGACTTCACAACCGCCCATATCGCGCTCGAGGAAGCAGCACGGATGTATCAGGATGACTTGTTGCCTGACCTGTACGACGATTGGCTGCAAACCAAGCGTGAACAATTACGCCAGAAATTCGCGGATGTTCTCGGCCGTCTGGCAGCGCTGCTCGAGATGAGGGGCGACTATCCAGCCGGAATCCGTCATGCCACGCGGTTGGTCGCTCTCGACCCGCTCCGCGAGGCATACTACCAAACCCTCATGCGGCTGCATGTCCGGAACCATGATCGGTCTAGCGCCTTGCGTGTGTATCACCAATGCATGCGCAACCTCCAGCGCGAACTCGGAATTAGTCCCAGCAAGCCGACCCAGGAGCTCTTCTTGCGGGCCTTGAAATCGGAAGATATGCCCAGCGCTCCGGCGGAACTGCCATCTTATGCCGCGACCACGCCTCTACCCATGGTGGGCAGGAAAGTGGAAAAGGAAGGTTTGCTCGGATGCTGGCAACTAGCAACGCAGGGGGCGGCTCATTTTGCTCTGATCCTGGGCGAACCTGGAATTGGGAAGTCACGTCTGGCCGAAGAGATCTTCGAGTCTTGCTCACGCTCTCCCAGTCACGCGGCGCGCGCCTCCTGCTACTTCGCGCAAGGCCAACTCGCCTACGGTCCCGTGGCCGAGTGGCTGCGAGCGGAGCCGTTGCGGGCTGCCCGCGTGCAGTTGCCCAAACCGCAGCTCGCCGAACTAACGCGTGTGTTGCCCGAGATTCTGGTTGAGAATCCGGAGATTGCACCACCCCAATCGCTTATGGAGAGCTGGCAAAAGCACGGTTTCTATGAAGCGCTCAACGCCACCTTCCGCAAAGCGCCCAAGCCTCTGCTGCTGCTTATTGAAGACTTGCAGTGGTGTGATCACGATACATTTGCATGGCTGCATTCTCTGTTTCGGTCCGGGGCTGCGGAGCGAATCCTGCTGCTTGGTACGGTACGTCCGGAAGAGACAGGGCGTTATCATCCCCTGTCTGGACTGGTGCGGGAATTGCGTCTTTCGGGGCAGTTGGCGGAGTTCTCGATCAAGCCGCTGAGTGTCGATGAGACCGCAGCGCTTGCCACTCAGGTCGCTACTCCGGAATGCGATCCCGCATTCCTGAACGGTCTCTATCAAGCAACCAAGGGCAACCCTCTTTTTGTAGTGGAGAGCGTACGCGCATCGCTCGAGGATCAAACATCGAAGGGCTCAGCGCCACCCCGCGTACAAGCAGTGATCGCAGCGCGCCTCGCACTACTGTCTACTCCGGCATATGAATTGGCGGGGCTCGCGGCCACCGTCGGTCGGCCCTTCTCCTTTGACATACTCGCCAAAGCCACCGACTGGGACGAGGACAGCCTGTCGCGCGCATTGGAAGAATTGTGGCAGCGCCGCATCATCGAAGGGCAGGGCACGGGAGCGTACGACTATACTCACGATCTCTTGCGCGAGGTGGCATATTCGGAATTAAATCCCATACGCCGAAGATCGTTACACCTCCGGATTGCACGCGCGATCGAAGAACTGTATGCGTCCGATCTCGAAGGCGTCAGCGGATGGCTCGCCGCGCATTGCGACGCGGCTGGCATGACAAAACAAGCGATCCACTACTATGGCGCTGCCGCTGCTGTGGCGAGGCGGCGATTCGCGGACGAGGAAGCGGCAGAGCTGATCGGGCGCGCACTTCGACTCTGCCGCAACTTACCGGAAAGCGCCGCACGAGACCAGAAAGAGATCGAATTACTCGTTACACTCGGCCCATCACTGGTTACTACTCACGGCTATAGCACGCCTGAAGTGGGCGAGACGTACGAGTGCGGACTACTCCTTTCAAGCCGGTCTGGAGACCGAAGACACTTGTTCTCATTGCTGAGCGGAGCCTGGCTTTTCCATATCGTGCGCGGAAACCTGGAAGAATCGAGGAGACTGGCTCAGGCTTGTGTCGATGAAGCGCGACGCGACGGCGTTTCAGAACTGGAGATGGCCGGACGCTTTCTGCTTGGCACCAGTCTGTTTCATCTGGGGCAGTTCGTCGGGTCATGGGAACAAATCGGGCAAGCAGGACAGTCGTGCGATGGTCCCTCGCATCCTTCTTTGGCACTCTTTGCTGGTCCCGATGTCCGTGTCTTCCGCCGCGCTTACTTGTCGCATTTGCTCTGTCAGTTTGGTGATGCCGAGCAGGCGGTTGCGAATAGCGCTGAGTCCATCGCACTGGCCCGCGAGGTGGGCCATCCTTTCAGTCTCGGAATTGCAATGGATTATGCAGCCCTGCTGAATGTCTTTTGCCGTGATGGCAAGCTTGCGTTGGCTCGAGCTGGAGAGGCGGCCGCAGTCTGCAGAAAGCACGGCTTCACATACTATTTGGCCTTGGCCGAGATACTCGCAGGTTGGGCAACCGCCGTGGAAGGCGACCTTACGGCTGGCTTGTCGCAACTCCGCCAAGGCCTCGATGCGTTGCGAGCCACCGGAGCAGAAATTCGTTTGCCTTTCTACTATGGACTCCTGGCTGAAGTTTACGACCTCACTGGTCAAGTTGGTGAAGCGCTGGCAAGCGTTGCCAATGGATTTGCCTTCCTGAACAAGAACGGTGAAAAGTGGGCGGCTCCCGACCTCCACCGGATCCACGGTGACGTTCTCTTGCACAGCGGGGATGTTTTCCAATCTCAGGCAAGCTACCGCCGGGCTACAGAATTGGCCCGGCAGACGGGGGCGCGTCTGATTGAGCTTCGGGCGACTGCCCGCCTGGGTGAGATGCGCGCAACTGATGGGCCTTACCAGAAAGCCGCCGAACGGTAATCCAGTGGCTCTTAGAACGGTTTAGGAACGCCCATTATCCCAAAGTACCTATTAGATCCGCGACTATTCCGGATACGGAGGAAACCATGCAGCAGCAAGCAATCAGTGAATTCAAAGGCCAGCTTAGGGGTGATCTGATCGAGCCTACCGACGCGCGTTACAACGAAGAACGCAAAGTCTACAACGCCATGATTAGCCGCAAGCCGAGATTAATCGCCAAATGTGCAGACGTGGCGGACGTGATCGCTGCCATTCATTTCGGCCAGAAACAAAACCTGCTAGTTTCGATTCGAGGCGGAGGCCACAACGCCGGAGGTTTGGGAATCTGCGACGATGGCCTGGTCATCGATCTCTCCCCGATCAAGTACGTCCACGTCGATCCCGCAGCAAGGACCGTGCGGGTGGGCGGCGGTTGCACCTGGGCCGATGTCGACCACGCAACGCATGCGTTTGGGCTTGCTGTGCCGTCGGGAATCATCTCGACGACCGGAGTTGGCGGTTTGACCCTCGGCGGTGGCCTGGGACACTTGACGAGAGCGTACGGCTTAACCATCGATAATCTTTTGGCCGCCGACATCGTGCTGGCAGATGGAAGATTTGTAGTCGCCAGCCCCGACGAAAATAGCGACTTGTTCTGGGCCATCCGGGGAGGTGGCGGAAACTTTGGCATAGTAACGTCGTTCCTCTTCCAGGCGCATCCAGTCCATACCGTTTGTGCCGGCCCCATGCTGTGGCACTTGGATCAGGCGGCCGATATCATGAAGTGGTATCGCGAGTTCATTGTCCAGGCGCCGGAGAAGATTAACGGCTTCTTTGCTTTCATTACCGTAGCGCCCGGGCCACCCTTCCCAGAAGCATTGCACTTCAAGAAAATGTGCGCTGTCATCTGGTGCTACAACGGTGGGATCGAACAGGCGAACGAGATTCTCGCGCCGCTGCGGAGCTTTCGGAAACCAGCATTCGAGTTTTTCGCCCCCATGCCGTTCCCCATGTTGCAAGGCATGTTCGATGGCCTGTATACGCCTGGCTTGCAGTGGTACTGGAAAGCGGATTTCGTGAAAGAGTTAAGTGATGAGGCTATTGCTCTCCACATTAAGCATGGCTCTGATATGCCTACGCTGCACTCCACGATGCATCTGTACCCCGTAAACGGGGCTGCGCACAGAATGGGAAACAATGACACTCCGTGGAACTATCGCGATGCCACATGGAGCGAAGTGATAGTCGGCGTGGACCCCGATCCGGCCAACAAGGATCGCATCACCACTTGGGCCAAAAACTACTGGGAGGCCCTGCATCCTTACGGAGCTGGCGGTGCGTACGTAAACTTCATGATGGATAACGAAGGTGAAGACCGCATTCGCGCGACGTATGGCGATAACTATGAAAGACTGGCCCAGATCAAGGCGAAGTACGACCCGAATAACTTCTTCCGGGTGAATCAGAACATCCATCCGGATGCGCGAGCGCAAAAGGCTGCGTGACCGGAAAGCAGGCAATTGAACTCGCGCCCAGTTGATTTCGAACCAGTGTAGCGGGGCGAAAGCAGAATGAAGGGAATTTCCCCGGGGGCTCTGAGCCGACGTTGGAAGACGCAGTCTGAGCCGGAAGCGGAGCCTCCACGTTACGCGAACCTCCCAGGTCGATCGTGATTCGGCGTCTAGCAGAACTGGTGCGCACAGGGCTGCTTCTCTGCTATTCTTCTTCGTCATAACAGGGGGATAGCAATGTTTGCTTCGGATCTGTTACGCGGAAAACGGGCGCTGATTACAGGGGGAGGCACAGGGCTTGGTAAGGCGATGGCACGACGCTACCTGGAACTTGGAGCGAGTGTCTATATTTGCGGCCGAAGGAATGAGGTATTACAGTCCACCTGCACGGAACTCGCTTCCGCAACAGGTGGGAACATTCATGCATATTCCTGCGATGTGCGTGACGTTGCTGCGGTAGAGGAATGCGTCGCTCGGATTTGGAATGATGGTCCGCTCGACATCCTAGTCAATAATGCTGCTGGAAACTTCTTAGCCCGCACTGAAGAACTCTCGCCCGGGGCGTGGCAGGCAGTAATCGGCATTGTATTGATGGGAACGATCAACATGACAATGTGCTGCGGTCGACGCTGGCTTGCGGAGACAAAGTCAGCCTCAGTATTGAACATTGTAGCCACATACTCTTCCAGCGGCTCGGGTTCGGGATATGTGGTGCCATCGGCTGTTTCAAAGGCAGGCGTGCAGGCACTGACGCGCAGCCTTGCTGTGGAATGGGGACCGCGTGGTATTCGGATGAACGCCATTGCCCCAGGGCCAATTCCTACCGAGGGCGCGTTCTCCCGCTTGCTTCCGAAGAAGGAATTGGAGAAGCTTGCCATCGATCGCATCCCATTGCGGCGTTTCGGAACGCCTGAAGAACTTGCCAATCTTGCCGCTTTTCTGGTCTGTGACGGAGCTGCATACATAAACGGCGAGATCATAACCATGGACGGAGGAGAGTGGCTGCAGGGGGCGGGTGAGTTCAACTACCTCGGCCACACCATGACTGATGCCGACTGGGAGAAGTTCAAACCCGTAAAGAAGCAAGGCTAGCCTCAAATTCTTGGATGTTGCCCATGCCGTTGTCCTGCGTGGGGGTATTTCCTTTCACGCTGGTCTTCAAGAGGCCGCGAGTTCATTTCCTCCGCAACAATCGGCACAAGTCCGGGTTCAGGCCGGTGGAGCCATCTTCGGCGGTTTTGCCTGCGCACAAGAAAGCCGGCCGGCGAGGTGGTTTGGAATGTCGGGTTCTCCTCAGGGGAGCGTTTTTATGTCCAACACTGAAAGGCACGAGAAACCCCGAAAGTGCAGGCATGCTCTGCGTGTGCTTGTCGTCGTTCTCCTGTTAGGGCCTGAAATCCTCTTCGGGCAGCAAACTTGGCCCGGCGATCAGGGACCTTCGCAGAACGACCAATACAACGGACAATATGCGCCAGAGCAGCAATATGGGCAGCAACCTGAGACGCAAACTTATCAGAATTCTGGTCAGGCCTATCCGCAGCAGAATTATGGTCAGGCACCAACTCAGGCTCAGCCGCTCAATGCAGCACAACTGGAGCAACTCGTCGCACCAATCGCGCTTTATCCAGACGCGCTGGTGGCGCAAGTCTTGGCTGCGGCAACCTACCCCGGCCAGGTTGCCGAGGCCGGTCACTGGCGCCGTACGCAAGGCTACGCCTCCCCTGACCAGATTGCGACCGGCGCCGACGTACAGAACTGGGATCCGAGTGTAAAAGCACTGACGGCGTTTCCCCAGGTGTTAGCGCAGATGGAACGCAATCTGCAATGGACCACCGATCTGGGCAATGCCTACTACAACCAACCGCAAGACGTACTCGAGGCGGTTCAGGTAATGCGCCTGCGCGCTCAGGCAGCCGGAACCTTGCAGAGCACGCCACAGCAATCGGTGCGTGAGTATCAGGGTTACATCCAACTAACGCCTGCGAACCCACAAGTCGTGTACGTGCCAACGTACAATCCCTGGACGGTCTACGGAGATCAGGTTTCGCCTTATCCCGGTTATTCGCTCCTCGGCGAGGTCGGATCATTTCTTGGTTCGTCGCCAATAAACTATGGGCTCGGGATCGCGATGAGCGCCTTCAGCGGCACACCTTGGGGATGGCTGGCGTGGGGTTTGAACTGGCTAGCCCAGTCCGTGCTCTTCCATCAATCGAACTACTATTCGCACAGCGATACCGTGGCTGATTGGGGATTTCGACCTGGGCTGCATGCCTATGGGGCACGGGAAGTGAATGCCCGGCACAGCTACGAGCGCACGCCAGGCGGGTACGGCCGGTTCGGCGGCAGGTACGGATATGGGAACCGTGGGCAGGGATTCGGACGCCCGCCGGACAGATATGCCGGGAGTTCGCAGGGGTACTCTAACCGCGGCCTCCGATCCGTTAGAGGCGGCTACTACGACACATCCCGACCAGCCTATAGCTACACGCCTGCACGAGAAAGCAGGCAGCAGTTTGACCGCCGTGGTTATGGGTCCGACTTTGACCGGCGAATAGGAGAAGGCTATCGCGGTTCGGGCGCAACCTACGGTCGATCGACTTATGCCTATCGCGCGCCGAGTGCCTATCGCACGCCGAGCCAGGGCTTTCAGCGTGGCGAACTTGAACGATCCTCCGGAGCTCTTGCGGGCAGGGACTATGCGCGCTCCGCTAAACCATCGCACTCGGGTGGCTTCCATCTGTTTGGCAGCAGGAACGCGCCAAAAAACGTTAGCAGCCGGAGCTCGGGCAGCGTCCATATGGCCGATGGCGGACATGCGCCGAAGAGTGCTTACGGCGGCGGAAAACATTCCAGCGGGGGGCACTCGCACGGTGGGGGAGGTCACTCCAGCAGCCACGGTGGTGGCAAGCATCACCGCTGAGCTTGAGGATGTGCGGAGCTGGCTCGACAAGAAGAGCAGCTTACGTAGTGCCATACCGTTGTCCATCACACGACGCAACTCGGCTATGCGTGAATGAATCTAACTCTGACCAGCCGTCTCGTATCAGCGTTACGGTTGGTGCCAATTCGTACACAGTCTCCCACGGACACAAAGTCCGGACGTCCGTCCCGGGCCGCTGGCTACATTTCAGCGTTGATCGTTGCGAGGTTTTGCCGCGCGATTGGATGCGTGGGCTATGGAGATTCAATGTCCGCTAAGGCCGACAACTCTGGGCAGACCGATTCTCACTGGCAGATGCCAGTAGTAACTTATTTCGAAGGGGATTTTGCAGTCCGCACGGCACTTGGCGGATCACGTAAGTACAACTGTGTCCCATGGGGAGACTCTGCGCTTCAACACACTCCCCCACAAGTGTTGCTCGTGGCGTCTGAGCAGACACTGGCAGAGCTCTGGGAAGCTCTGCCCCGCGACGGGGTTCGAATCATCGCCCTCAGCGACACTTGTTTTACCAACCCGCAATTGGATAGCGCGGTGTTCGCTTACCTGCCGCTGGCTACACAATCCCCTCTAGTCGAACGCATGATTGACAAGGCTATCCGTGACATTCATGCGGGCGATCTGCACGACGAAGTAACTGAACGACTGCGAATGGCTTCTGCCGAAATCGACGACCTGGACGCAATTGGCATAGCGCTGTCGGCAGAGCACGAGATTCCAAAGCTACTGGACATGATTCTTACAAAGGCCCGCCAGATCACCGCAGCTGATGCAGGTTCGATTTATTTGGTCGCAAGGGCGCGAGATACTTCCCTACCCCATTCAACGGCTAAACCCCACCTCGTGACATCGGAATCTCTCCGGGCTATCTCCGGCGTACTCGATGAAAATGAAACAGCGTGTCAGGAATCAGGAGCTACTCCTAGGCCACTGGTATTAAGGTTTGTCTGGGTGCAGAACGACACCGTGTCCCTGCCTTTAGGAGGCATGGTTGTGGAGATCAATGAAGCCTCCATCGCCGGTCATGTTGCGTTGACAGGAGAGTGTGTTCAGTTGGAAGACGCCTACAATCCTCCACCCGGAATCCCGTATCGCATAAATCGAAGTTTCGACGCGAAACTGAGCTATCGCACCAAGTCAATTCTTACAGTCCCGATGCGTAACGAAAAGGACGAAGTAGTGGGAGTATTGCAACTTATGAACTCCCGACGTGACCCTGCTGCCAAACTGAGTTCCCCCTCTGACGTCGCGGCCCATGTAGTTCCGTTTACCGTCCATCATCGCGAACTGATTATGTCGCTGGCGAGTCAGGCTGCGGTCGCGCTTCAGAACAGCCGATTACTTGCGTCGATTGAGAACCTATTTGAAGGCTTTGTACGCGCTTCAGTGGTCGCCATTGAACAGCGCGACCCAACGACTTGTGGGCATTCCTTCAGGGTTGCCCAACTCACATTGGCCCTGGCCGAGGCGGTCAACCGCACAACCTCAGGGCCGCTGGCCCATATTCAGTTCACACCAAACCAGATGAAAGAACTCCGGTACGCCGCACTGCTGCACGATTTTGGAAAAGTCGGCGTTCGCGAAGACGTGCTACTAAAGGCGACCAAGTTGCGGCCTATGCAATTGGAACTGCTGCGCCAACGTTTTATGTTCGCTAAGCGTACTGCTGAGGTTGAGTTGCTTCGCGCAGAGCTTCAGTTTCTTCTGAAGCATGGAGAGTTCGCCTACAGGCGGAAGAAACAGCAAGCCGAGACCGACTTACACGAGTATTGGACCCAACTCGATTCACTCTGGGACTCCATAAATCGAGCAAATCTGCCGACGGTGACTCCGGAAACCGTCTGCGCGGAGTTACTCAAGGCTGCTGGGTGGAGTTATTCCGACCTCGAGGGCAAAACACAACCCTTGCTTACCAAAGAAGAAACCCTCCTGCTCTCGATTCCAAAAGGCTCACTCGATCCAGGAGAGCGTGCCCAGATGGAGGCACACGTGACATATACGGTTCACTTTCTCCGCCAGATACCGTGGACGGAGGAGGTGTGCGGCGTTGTAGCGATCGCTGGCGGTCACCACGAGAAGTTGAATGGTTCCGGGTACCCATCCCAACTCTGCGCGCCGGAGATCCCTGTGCAAACACGAATGATCACCATCGTCGACATATTCGACGGATTGATCGCCTCGGACCGGCCGTATAAGAAAGCTGTCAGCCCAGAGGGCGCCCTCGATATCCTACGTGCCGAGGTGGCCGAAGGCGCTATCGATCCTGATCTGTTTCAACTCTTTTCTGATTTGGTCCATCAAGGAGTGGCACATACGGGAGAATTGCAAGAGCAAAGTTCTGGCCCTGCCGGTACGCCTGCGACCTCATCTCCGGACCCCGTATCGCTAGACGCTCATGCCGGATAACAAGATCACACAAATCGGTAAGTACCGCGTCATCAAAACGATCGGTCAGGGAGGAATGGGGGTGGTCTATAAGGCCACCGACCCCCAATTGGGCCGCATGGTTGCGATCAAGATGATGATGAGTGGCGATGGCGTGTTCGCGAACGATTCTGACCTGCTGCAACGGTTCTATCGAGAGGTAAAGTTCACGGCCAGCATGCGTCATCCCAACATCGTCACCGTGCATGACGTGGGTGATCAGGAGGGAACGCCCTATCTTGTAATGGAGTTTCTTGATGGGGAAGGTCTGGACGCAATCATCAATTCACGACGTGACTTCAGCCTTCTCGAAAAGATCAAATGCATTGTACAAGTCTGCCGCGGACTGGAATATGCCCACGAGCGTAATGTCATTCACCGCGACATCAAGCCCGCGAACATCATGGTGCTGCGCGACGGGTCGACAAAGATAGTTGATTTTGGAATCGCGCGGATGGGCGACGATCACCTTACCCGGCCTGGCCAAGTAATGGGCAGCATTCACTATTTGTCTCCGGAGCAGGTCACTGACCGTGCAGTGGACACAAGGACCGATCTCTTCTCAATTGGGACGGTGCTTTACGAATTGCTCACTTACAACCTTCCGTTTAAAGGTGAAGATCTACGTGGCACATTGTTCAAAATCGTTCAGGAACCGCCCCCCCCGCTTTCGCTTTATTTGAAGTTCTATCCGTCCGACTTGGACGGAATCATCGCGCGGGCGCTCGCAAAAGATAGTAGAGATCGATACCAGACAGCCGACGAACTGGCGTTTGACCTGACGCAGGTACAGTTACAACTCAAAGCTGGTATGGTCGCCGAGCTATTGGAAAAGGCAAATATATCGATTGAGCGCGGAGACCTGACCAAGGCAAAAGACTACTTATTTGATGTGCGAAAACTCGAACCGCAGAATCAATCAGCTAACGTACGCCTGCGCGCTCTGCAGAAGGCTATGCAGGAGCGTCGGCAGGCCGAGCAAGTACAGCAATTCCGAAAGGATGCGGAGGAAGCAAGGCAACAGCAGCGCTTCGATCAGGCGCTTCAGTCGATTGAGCAAGCAATCACGATCGATCCTACAAATGTTGAGTTGCTGAGCATCAGAGATGATCTCAATCGTGCTGAGGCTCACGCTAATTTCGTCAAGGACTGCATGGACCAGGCGCAGTCTTCGCGCAACAGTAATGACCTTGACCAAGCCTTGGAATACTTGGACAAGCTATTGGGAAGGGACTCCCAACATGCCCCCGCCATCGCTCTGCGCGACCAGGTACTCTGTGAAATTGCACACCGCGAAAGACAGCGCCAGGTACAAGAACTACTGGAGAAGACTCATAGCCTGATCGCGTCGCGGCAGTTCGCCAGTGCTCTTGACGTGCTCGACCAGATATCAGAGCTGGACCCCAACCTATCGAATCTGCCCGGATTAGTTCGTTTAGTAAATAAGGGAATCGAGCAGGAGCAACACCGACAATTACAGATACTCGTATTTGAGGTTGAGCGTCTACAGGAGTGCGACGACCATCTCGCAGCACTTGCGCAGATTGATAACGGCCTGCATATCTTTCCAGATGAACCGACATTACTGGCGCTCAAGGAGATTTCCGAACAACACGGCGAAGTGGTAGAACTCCGGAGAAGGGCGAATTTGCAGGTTGCCGCAGCCCGCAATCTGCTGAATTCCGGAAAAGCCGAAGAGGCGATTGCAATTCTTCAGTCGGCAGGTAATCTCATCGACAACGCACCGTCGCACGTGCGATCGCGTTACGACGACCTCAAGGCCCTCATAAATCAGTGTCGCAACGAGGCTGAGGCGAAAATGCTACGTCTCGGCACGGAGCCTACCGTCTCTGGAGCACATGGTGCGAGACATGCTCTTACCAGCAACTTGCTTCCCACTTGGGACGTGACTACTCGGGAAATGGGAGCAGGTCCCAGCGTCCCGGCAATTGGCGCTACCACTTCAAACGACAAAACCATCCTGGAACTGACGCCTCCCGAAGGTCAGATTTTGCAAGACGTGAGACCAGCAACTTCTGGAGATATTTCTTCTGGAGATATTTCGGGACTCCCCGCCGAGTCGTTAGTCAGGGTGGAAAAGCAACTCGCCTCTTTCCTAGGCCCGTTGGCAAGAATTCTCGTTAGGAAAGCCGCGTCCAAAACGAACAATTCGGACGAACTCTACACGCTCCTTGCCACACACTTAGAACGGGAGAGTGACAGGAAAGCCTTTCTTGCTGGAAGGGCTGAGGTGCCCCAGGACCGGACGACTAGCCGACCTGTTCGGGAACCCTCGTTCACAAAAACAGTGTCGCCACTTCCTCAAACCGGACTGGCGCGGGAAGATGTCGAGCGTGCGGCCCACCTACTCGCGCGCTATCTCGGACCAATCGCCGGCGTTCTCGCCGAAAGAACAGCAAAGCGCGCGGGAGATAGTCTGAGTACGCTTTACAGCCTTCTCTCCGAACACTTGGAAAGCAGCACGGAACGAGCACGTTTCTTGCGAGACTCAGGCCTCTTCAATCCTAAGTAATCCGCCGTGGGCCATCCAGCAGTATAGCTTCACGAGCCCACTACTTAAGCCGGACTCACAGGACCTTCTGCGGTGTGCGAAGCTGCAGGTTCCGGATCAGTCGGTGAAGATAGTTCGGATGCACACCGAGAATCTTCGCGGCCTCTGTGATCATCCCTCCTTGTTCAATTGCATCCAGGATCAGGTGTTTCTTGAGTGCGTTAATGGATTGATGGTACTTCGACCCTGTACTTACTTCTGGCTGGCCCTCGAATAACGCCTCAGGCAGATCTTCAGGCACGATTGCGTCGCTCGTCCCCAAAACAACTGCCCGTTCAATAGCATTCTCCAATTCCCTTACGTTTCCCGGCCAGGAGTAACTCATCAAGAGTGCGCGTGCCTGCGGCGAAATGCCTTTTAGTGGGCGCTTGCATTTCTTGGAACACTCAGCGGCAAAATACATGGCGAGCAACGGAATATCTTCCCGGTGTGAGCGCAACGGGGGAGTCGTCACGGATACCACATTCAATCTGTAGAAGAGATCCTGACGAAAGGTTCCTGCTTGCATGGCCTTCTCTAAGTCCCGATTCGTTGCCGCCAGAAAACGTGCGTCTACTCTCATAGATCGCGTGCTGCCGACTCGTTCGAACTCGCGGTTTTGCAAAACTCGCAGAAGCTTGGCCTGCAACGTCAGTGGCATTTCTCCGATTTCATCGAGGAATAAAGTTCCAGAGCCGACAATCTCCAGTCTGCCCTTCTTTAAGCCGGTGGCGCCGGTAAACGCCCCCTTTTCGTGCCCAAACAATTCACTTTCCAGCAGCGTCTCTGTAATAGCGGCGCAGTTGATAGCGACGAATGGGTTGTCTTTTCGAGAGCTGTTCCGATGGATCGCGCGTGCTACCAACTCCTTGCCGGTCCCGCTCTCGCCACGAATGAGCACTGTGGAATCCGACGGCGCCGCGCGGGCGATGAACCCCATCACTGATGCCATCGCTGGGCTTTCCCCAATGAGGGCCTGTTCCAACTCGATTTCCTGCCGTAGCCGGCTATTCTCGTCTTCGAGGGACTCCATGTGCATGACGTTCTCAAAGGCTATGGCAAAAATTCCTGCCACCGTTACCAGGAACTGCTCATGGTTTGCTTCGAACTCGGCATCAGGATCCGCGACAAGATAGATTACGCCAACTGTCTTCTTTGTCGCGGTCAAGGGAACGCAAAGCACTAGCTGCCGACTCCCTTGTTGTTTTTCTGCAGCTTCCGGCTCGTTTATGATGCTCGAAGCTTCCCACAACGCTCGGTTAACAATCTTCCAGTTCACCTCCTGAGGCAAAGCCTTGCGCCCGTCGCGATGGCGGCCTACGGGCTTAGCGTCGTCGCGTCGGGGTGCAACGATGACAAAGCCGCGCTCGGCGGGAATAACCTCGAGAGCGATTTCCAACAATTCCTGTTGCAGCAGATCAATTTTCTTGATCGTGTTAATCTGACGGCTCAGCCTCAACAAAGCGTCCATATCCCGCACTAAGGTTCCAATATCCGGAACTGGAGAGTGGGTTCCCACTTGAAGCTGCGTTCTGGACAGGACCACGGTACTCGCGGGTTGCGCAGCGGGCGCCAACTGCCTTCCCTCTTCCACTTCATCTTCAACGAGAAACAGGAGTTCGGAGTGCCCGAGCCGGATGGTGTCGCCATCTTCTAAAGCTTTCTCGCGTACCGGAATGTCGTTCACAAAGGTGCCATTGCGGCTATTGAAATCAGTGATTCGGTATTTGCCGTCGCTCGACAGGACAGCGCAGTGTTTCCGAGATATGGACTCCTCGTTTATGCAAAGCCCACTCATCGAATCGCGACCGATAGTCATGTCCGGCCCAGTCAACCGTACAGTCGTGCCCTTCTTCGCACCGTACATAATGACGAGTCTTGGATCCATTACCAAACTACCTCCGGTGGTTGACAAACCAATGTTCGATCGCCGACCTGTTTTCTCGCGATCGTCGTGGCTCTCCCCTGGATCAATAAACTTTCGAGTGTACAGCTATGCGCGTGAGTTGCCCGAAATCTGCGGACGGGGTGGATAATTGAAAGCCAATTCATCCAGCCATTCAAGAGCGACTATCGAAATGGCACTGAACTCTATCCGGCCAGATAGTTCAACAAGGAGTTGCGACCCTCAGGCTCGGTCCCACTCACGTCGTCAATTAGCCCCATTTCCCTGTAAATAAATCGGTTACGCGGAGCCGATGCTGGTTCTTCGGCAACTGGAGCGACTGGCACCAAGAGTGCATTTGTGTTGGCGATGATGTTCCACAAGAGTTCGCATCGGAGCCAACACAATGACGTCTTCCGCGGTTGTTTCTGACATCCCTCTTACTACACGGGCCGTTCCGCTGATTCGGAATCCCCACAAACCTCGCGTCTCTTCTTTTCTTATACTCGTGGCTGATTCCGTGGTGCTAAGCATGACACTGCTGGCGTTCGTCGGGAACTCTGCCGGGCCAAACAGCAACTTGCTATATTGGCAGGCACTGCCGCTATTCCTTTTTGTTTACTGGTTATTCGATCTATACCCCGGAATTAGTGTCGACCCGGTGGATGAGATCCGACGTGTAAGTCTGGCTAACACCAGTGGATTCCTCTTTCTTTCCGTGATCCTAGGTTTATCTGGTGCGCCACGGCGTTCAGAACTTGCTTGCGTGGGCGCAAGTGTCGTTGCGTGTGTTCTGATTCCCACGGTTCGCACTGTCGTCCGGCGAGTCGGTTCGCGAACTAAGTGGTGGGGATATCCGGTTGTACTGTTTGGGGGCGGAGACGTAACTCTTTCGGTCTATCGCAAGCTTACGAGCCAGCCATACCTTGGCTTACGGCCTCTTGCGCTCATCGCGGAACGCACCCCCGAGTGGCTTGTGGATGGCCTTATAGTGCATTCGCCCGAACAGTTAGACCCGATCGTAGCGTCGGGTGTGAGTCACGCTATTGTCATCGCGCCAGAGGTGCCGCAGTCGCAACTAGAAGGTGTGCTCGAGCATGGATCCTTTTCTAATCTGGTTATTGTTCCCAGCTCTGATTTCGTTGGCAAAGTTGGCTCCTATACACAAGATCTGACAGGAGTGATAGGGCTTCGGGTTCGGAACAACATTGTGAATAATGGATCGTTGCTCGTGAAGCGGGCGATCGATATAGCAGTCTCAATGGCGTTACTACTTGCTGTGTTGCCTGTAACCGCCGTGGTTTGGCTGTTCGTTGCCGTGGAGTCAGGGTTCCCGGTCTTCTACTCACAGCGAAGGGTGGGACGTGATGGCCGCGCCTTTAATATTTGGAAATTTAGAACCATGGTGAAGAACGCTGATGCGGTCCTCGCGCATCACCTCGCGAGCAACCCTGAACTTAAGAAAGAATGGGATGAAAATCAGAAACTTAGAAACGACCCTCGCATTACCCGCATAGGCAAGGTACTTAGAAAGACAAGCCTGGATGAACTACCCCAGCTCTGGAACGTTCTCAAGGGTGAGATGAGTCTGGTGGGCCCACGCCCCATCGTTCACGACGAGATAGCCAAGTACAAAGAAGCCTACCAACTTTATGCCAAGGCCATTCCAGGTATCACCGGGCTGTGGCAAGTCTCTGGACGCAACCGAACAACCTATGCAGAGCGCATCGCACACGACTCGTACTATGTCCGCAATTGGTCTGTCTGGATGGATGTTTACCTGCTAGCGAAAACTGTCACCGTAGTCCTTACCGGCCACGGTGCTTACTAACCAACGTTTCTTTAGGAGATATGTTCATGCGAGTTTCTCGCCATGTAGTTCTACTTTGCTCGCTTTGCCTGAGCGTTCTCTGTGCGTACGCACAGCCCGCTTCTACCACAACGCCTGTTCCGCAACTAGATGCTTCCCAGTCTGCACAGGGAGTGGCCGCCAATGTGGGTGATGAACCGGTTGGCGATGGGGATCTCGTGTACATCTCAGTCACCGGAGCCCCGGAACTCACCCGCAGTTACCGAGTTTCCGACAAAGGTCAAATATCCTTACCGCTGGTGCATGAACCAATATTTGTCAGAGGTATGGCTCCTGCCGCGATCTCTCGTGCGGTTACTGCTGCGCTGCTCCGCGACGAAATCTTGGTGACCCCGATCGTATCGACGGCGGTGATGGAATACAAGAGTCGTCAAGTAACCGTTGCAGGAGACGTCAAGGCTCCCACAATCATCCAGGCAACAGGTGATCTGAAGTTGCTGGATGCAATCACCCGCGCGCAAGGGATTGGCCCTGACGCAGGACCTGAGATCATTGTTTCAAGCCCCGACAAAACAACTGGGGCTAGAAAGTCTACTCGGGTCCCAGTCAAGGAACTGCTTGCCGGTAAAGACCCTTCGCTCAATATTCCATTACACGGTGGAGAGGAGATTCGCGTACCGGATGCACCCAAGTT
>Ga0316231_1001614_pt1 | contig 24126 bp, 17 predicted proteins | sample TBH18027metaG_FD_206002 | JGI IMG/M metagenome (GOLD analysis project Ga0316231, IMG submission 206002) | Freshwater microbial communities from Trout Bog Lake, Wisconsin, USA - TBH18027 | ecosystem: Environmental > Aquatic > Freshwater > Lake > Hypolimnion/Profundal zone | place: USA: Wisconsin... | reverse complement strand
TATGGATTTTATGGCAATGGCCAATATCTGACCAACCCGATATTGTCCCTCACGACGCTGAAACGATTCGGATTGGTGAATAGCAACCAGGCTGCGCTCATTGCCCAAAACAGTGGCAACAGCAATACGTTTTTTGGCGCTTTAAACATTGGTCAGGTGGCCGGGCTGGGCGCGTTGGCAGCGTCCAACAACGTCAGCAGCAACAACGTCACAGGCCCGTTAAACATTGGGCAGGTGGTCGGCACGCTGTCCGTATCGCAACTGCCGCCCGGCGTGGTGACGAATATTTACGGTTCAACCGGAACCAATTTGCTGGCGCCCAACACGGCGCTGCTCTTTTACGGGGCGAGCATCACCGCCGGAGTGTGGACGAACGCTGGCGGGACTGGATTTGCCATGAACAACGGTTCATCTTATGCGCAGGTCATCGGCAGTCAAATTGCCGGAGGGACATTCCCGGCCATCAATCCCTACTCCAAAATCTACGCGTTGGGCGGCTCTCAGATCAGCGGACAGTTGGGGCTGCTGACCAATATGTATACCGGCGGGGATTACAACTGGATAACGAATCACGGCTACACCAATTTCGTCATCAGCTGGTTCATCGGAGACAACGATTCTGCTGTTCTATCAACTCCACAGGCATCGGCGACGAACGCGATTGCTGAGTATCAACAGGCAATCAATTTCACGCATCAGATTTTGGGCGGCAAAATCTGTTTGTGGACAATGAATCATAAGGTGAGCGGGCAAAGCCAGTGGGTTTACGACACCTATCAAACCTTGGTGAATGAATGGATTCGCACCGAAGGTCTGCGCGAGGCCGACTGGGTGGAGGATGTGGAGGCGCTGATGCAGACCATCAACACCAACGGATTGGCCGATGGCGGCTATGCGCATTGGGGCACGAATTGGCAGAATACCGTGGCCAGTGACCTGTTGCGCACGTTGAACCAACCCAAGAGCGTGCGCTACCTGGAGCAGGATATTTCCGCGAACAACATTTACCTGTCCAGCATTGGTGCTCTGCATTATCCTTGGCCTGCAACCAACACCGGGGGCTACGGTAGCACTTATCCGGTGCCAGCTCAGGAGTACGGCAATCCATTTCTGGACACCAACGGGTTGCACTCGGCAAATGGGGCGGCGCTGCACAGTGTTGTCTTGGGCACAGACGCAGGTGGAAATCTGATCGCAACCAACGTCAGCGTGTCACTGGCTGGAACCACGCAGTCGGCATGGCTGAATACATTCACCAACGGCACTCTGTCAGGTGGTGCGTATTCTCTGGGCTGCAAGATTGTAGTCGGGTCGAGCGACTTGAATCTTACCACGTTCGGGCTATACAATTGCGTCGCCGCCAACAACAACCAGCATCCAGTCGGCATCTGGACTGCCAGCGGCGGGTTGATGTGGTCAAATGCGGTGACGTTCTCCACCGGAGTTTCGGTTTCCAATTTCGTGTACACCTCCGCATCTGGAGTGACACTCACAAACGGTCAGACATACACGCTGGGAGAGTTTGAGAATGGCTCGGACACATACAGCCAGCCGTCGGCAAATTTCTCTACCAACAACGCCGCCACTTGCGTCCAAGCATTGTACGGCACGTCCTCATGGGGACAGCCAAACAATGCTGGAACAGCCGGGGCAATGTACACCGGATTCAATCTGAAATACGCTGGCCCCAGCGGGAACCTACAGGACTGGCCGAGCACGGGAACATCGTTGGCTAGCGTGAGCAGCAATGGTGTTTTCACCGGCAACGGATCGGGATTGACCAATCTGTCACCGGCATCAGTGACCAACGGGTCGGGATTCTGGGCCGCGATGCCCGCGCCGAGCCTGATCTATTCCAACATCACGGCGACGGGGACCAATGCCTATTCCATAGCGAATGGCGTGGTGGTGGACGATGACCGCAGCCTGGTGGCGACCAACGATCCTCGCTCTTTGGTGTTGACGAATGGAGGAAACTTTATCAATGGGACATTTGGTGGCGCAATCTCAACCAGCAGCAATGTGACACTGACTGGCAGCGCGGCGATCTCCATTGGAAGCTCGGTGACGACGACATTCAATAACGACGTAAAGAGTGCCGGCGGCGCAAATCTGTTTTTTCAGCAACTCCGAGACACGAATGGAACCAGGATACTGAACATGGCGTACGGCACTGGGGTGTCGTTGAACACCAATCTCTACGTGAACAGCTTGACGGTAACGGGAGCAATCAGCGGCACGATGGACGTCTCGAACGTCTCTGGCGCAATAGCGGTGGACACAAATAATTACGTCGCGCAGACGGCGCTTTTAACGAATGTGAATGACAGCTTCGCGGGGACTCTGAGCGGTCCCACGCTAGCAGCGAGCACGTCGCTGACTTTTCAATACGGAGGAAGCATTCGGAATGATTCATGGAATGCTACTTCAAATCAAAAAGGGGTGCATCTCGTTCCGTATTCAGGCTCCACCAATTTCGATCTTTCGTTTGGGCCGTACATTGCAGGCTTCTGGTCCTCATCGTCAAACACACCAGTTTTGCAGGGGGTGGCAACCGCATCTGGATCAACCCTGATTCCATCCATCAACGTATCAGCGGGTTTTTTTGGAGCACCCGCCGGCCAGACCGGGCCGTGTAATTTCAATGTGAATGGAACGATCACGGGAAACGGGTCTGGGATAACGAATCTTCCAATCCACATATCGTTGAGCGGATTAAATTGTGTTTCCGGTAGTGCTGCGTCAATCCCGTGGCTGTCAACTGCAAATATATATGGGTGGAGGTTGGCAAATAATATCGGGCCTGTTTTCATGCTTGACCTTGCTCCGTGGCAATCTATGTACGCGGCATCTGGGTCAAATCCGACAAACCTCGTATTTCACTTTAGTCTGCTGGCATCAAACTCGTTGCCGGGTTGCAATCTATATTGCAACGTGTACTGCGTGACAAATCAATCTCCAGCATATTCCTATGTGCCATCGGCGACAATTGTAACGACGTTCGCAGGGTCATCAGCTGGGGTTACGAATGTGGCGACATTTACGTCCACCAACACAATTCCGGCCTCGATATTAAGCGGGGCGACACATTGCAATGTGGGCTTTCAATTTGTCAGCAGCCCTAGCACAAACGCTGCATATATATTGAGCGACACCTATATCAGCAACCAATAATCTGTGAAAAAATCACTTATCGCATCAGCCAACAACGTGACCAACATTATTCCGATTCTCGTGACCAATTACGCCCCGAATTTGGCCACATTCACAAATTCTGTTTATTGGCAGGAAATTTTTCAAGGTGCCAATCCGACTAACTTTTGGATCATGCCCTATTCCTTCCTGAGCAACCAATAACCACTGGGCGCGGAGAGCAATGACCTATGGCCGATTCTGACAAGACATTGGAGATCCTGATCAAGCTCGGCGTGATCGGACGCGAGGACGCCGCCGCCGTCAAAGACCTGTTGGGCGAAATGAACCAGCAGGCGGAGGTCATGAACGGTTCTGTCCCGGAAAACCTACGCAACCTTGAAAAGCAAGGAAAGGGACTAAAAGAAGTCGGCGAGGGGGCGAAGCATTCGGGGACTGAACATCGAGCCCTTCATATGGCGCTGGACAAGCTCAACGAGGTGATTCCTGGCCTGGGGTCCTCGCTGGCAATGTTATCGCACGGGTTCATGGAAGAATCTGAGGCGGCGAAAGCGGGTTCAGTTGCCAATGAGGGATTTATTTTATCCATGGGTCCAATCGCCATCCTGCTACTCGCCATCGAGGCGGTTGTGGCCGCCTACAAGCGGGTCACCGAGGGCGCTGCTGAGGCGGCAAAGGCACAGGAAGAGTCTTGGAAAGCGGCTGATGAAAATGCCCGAAAAGCACGCGAGGCCATGGAGGGATATTTGACGGCGCTACAGAACGCACGCAGCGCAGATGATGATTGGCGCGGCGGATTGACGCAGGACAACGCAGTGCTTGATGCCCAGCTCGAGGCGCATAAAAAGGTGCTCAAGGCACTGGAGGCAAACGAGCTCGCGGCCGCAACCAGCGAAGATGCCAAGAAAGCCATCAAACAAAAATATGCCGACCTAGACCAGGACTTGGACAAATCCAAAGCTCAGGGACGCATCAAAAACGAGCAAGATGCCATTGCCCGCATTCAGGATGAGGAGGGCAAGGCCTTTGCCAAAAAGGAGGAACTAGAGGAAAAACGGAACATCGCCGCCCATGAATTTGGGGCCGTGGATCCCCGCGCCAGAGCATGGGACAAGCAAATTGAGGATCTCGGAACTAAAATTGCCAAATTCGAACAGGATAAAACCACGCTTCAAACCGAGATTGGCAACCAAAGCCAAATCGCAGGCATTAACAATCAAGGCGATGTCAATGCATCAATAGTCAAAGGCGATGCCGGCGGTGCGGCCAAAGGAATTGCCGATATTGTGTCCGGCGGCGGCACTGTGCCAACCAATCAGCGCGCATTCATGTTGGAATTCGCTGACCAGATCGCTCACCAGATGGGCGGACTGCATCCGGACCAGAATTTTAACAGTGCCAAGGCGGCCGCCGCATTCATCGAGAACTTTTTCAAGACGCAGACAGACCCGTATGATCAATTGTTTCAGCGCATCCATTCGGCGGTTCTGGCCTCCAAGAGAGGACAAGACGCGCTTGCGAGCATGTGGATTGCAAGATTCCAAGCTCTCGAAGCTCAGCTTCACGCTACTGCCTCAATGGGCCATCTCTGATGTATGACCTTTTGGACGCTCCAATACTACGACACGACGAACACACTCCAGGAAGTGAGTTTCCCGGCGCTGGCGGCGCTGGAGGGCGGCAAGGTGGTGGCAGACGCCTGGACGGCGCGGTTCATCTCGCACAAGGCCAGCACGGTGACGCTCCGGTTGCCCGGCGTGGCGCCGCATGTGGCGCCGGCGATCCCGTTTGAATCGCGCATCACCATCTGGAGCGGACGGACGGCGGGCAGCAGCGGCTATTCCGGAGGCACAAAACAATTCCAAGGGCTGCGCACGGATCGGATGGGCACGGCGGATCCGCACCGGCCATCCTCGAGCTACCAATTTGAGGACGAATGGTATTTCCTGGACCGCTGCCCGTTTCAGCAAATGTGGGTGCGGCAAAACTCGTTGACCGGTCCCACGTCGAACGTGCCATACAGCGCCGTGGTGTTGTTCCAGCCCAATCCCGGGCAGACCTATCTGCCGGCGGCCTATCAAAGCCACATCACCAGCGGACAGCAGATTGAGGACGTTCTGAATTGGGCGATCTTGCTGGGCGCAAACCTCCAGATCGGCGAGATTGATCCATCGCTGTACCAAGCCTGGTACCCGATCCAGAATGTGAAGTGCGGCGACGCCATACGGCATTGCCTGCGGTTGCATCCGGACTGTTTTACGGAGATTGATTACAGCACCACGCCTCCGACATTCCACGTGCGGCAGCGGTCGAATCTGCTCGCGGTCGCCCTGCCATACTCATACACGGATGCCAGCGGCCGGCGGCATGTGGTCACGGATTTGCAGGAGCGGCCCGAGCTGCAACCCAAGCGCGTATCCATCTGGTACCGCGTGCTGGCGGCCGGCACGGTGCTCTCCACGCCATTGGACATCTGGCCGCGCGCGAATCTGCTCTGCCAAGGGCCGATCTATCAGGGCCAGAGCGTGGGCGGCGCGGCGGCGCCGTACACGGCGGGCGGGTTGCCGGTGGTGGGCACGGCAATCGGCGGCATCAACGGCAGCGGCACGGCGACGATTGCGGTGGGCGCGCCCGGGGGATTGCGGGCGCTGGATTTCGCGCTGGATCTGGCTGGACCGAAGTTCACCACCACGGATGCGGCGATTACCACGTCGGCATTCGACCCGACCAATCTGGCTTGGTGGAAACAAAAGGTGCCATCCCTTTCGGTGGGCATTCCAAGCAGCGGCCCCGGTTCGCTATCGCTGCTTTCCACCACGATCAACGGCGGCGGCGCGACCAATATCACGGTGCTGGATGGCAACAATAATCCGGTGAGCCTGGCCACCTACGCTTACGAGCTATTGCCGCAGAGCTCACCAATGGCGTGGATGACGGCCAGCGGCGGCGGCGCGCTGCAAGTGATCGAATGCACGGTGTCCGCGCATTTCACCTACACGAAGCAAAAGGCGGTGGGCTCGGGCACGCTGAACATTTCCACGCCAAATGACCATGTGCATCATGTGCGCGTGAAACTGTGCAACTCGGCCAGCATCAGCCAGGCGTTCACACAGGAATTGAACACGGGCGAAGGAATGCCGCCCAATCTCGCGCAGTCGGTCTATACCAGCCTGGCGACGCTCCAATATAGCTTCAGCCACACGATGGTGGAACGTCCGTTTAACGGCTGGTTAAAACCCGGCAAACACGCCGTGAATCTGACGGGTCCCGAAGCCGCCGCCGCTTGGGCGGGAATGCAGGCGACGATCCAACAGACGGAATACAAGATGCACCTGGACGGCGCGGGCAATACGTTCGACAATTTCACGGTGAAATGCGGCCCAGTGGAACATCTGGAGCCGGGCCAGCTCGTGCAACTCTTCAATGTCTTTGCCAACCGGGATTTGGGGAAGATTGATCCAAACGAGCGGCTCACCGGGCAGGCCGGTACGGGCGCGAGCGTGGCCATGTCCGACGATGCGGCCAAGGAGAATTCAGTGACGGGCACGCCGGACCAGGGCCTTCAAGTATTCACGGCGCCGGATAGCGCCAACAGCGGGGTAACGGTGGCGATCACTCATGATCCCGCCAACGGCACGGCGACGCTGGCGCATCTGGATTCCACCACGGGCGCAGTGCTGACCAGCGGCGTAATGCAACCACAATATAACGGCGCGGGCGCGCCCAGTGCGAGACTGGTATGAGTTCACCCTATTACAGAGCCGGGAGCACCTATTGGGACAACACCAACAGCGCGCTGTACGTCTGCACCACGTCGGGCTATTCCACGGCCTCTGGCCTCTCGCCGGTGTCCGTCTGGAAGCTGGTGAGCGGGGGCGGGGGATCGGTGGGACAATACACTTTTTGCTGGGATGATGGCGATTTTATCGTCTGTACAGCCGCCGGGACCAGCCCGACCGTCACGACGTTAAGCTCCGGATTCACCAACGGCGCGGCGGTCACCAGCGTGACCGTGGTGACGGTGTCGGGCATCGCGGTTGGCAGCGTGATGACCGGCACCGGCGTGCCATCGGCCGGGGCCGTGGTCACTGCGGTGAACACCACAACCAAGGTTGTGAGTGTCAGTTTTACCGCGACGGCCGCCAGCAGCGGCAACTACACGTTCACCGGCTATGTCAACATTGCCAAGCCGCCGAAAATCCGCTGTTCCATCACCAGCGAGGCATACATTGACGGCACCGGCACCCACACGTTCACCTATACGGCCGTCGTCGTCAGCAGCGTCAACGTGGCGTACACGCGCCTGAACTCATGGTCCGGCGGCACGCAAAGCCAGACGGAAAAAATCACGCCTGCATACCTTCCCGGCGACATCATTTATGCGATGACCATGCCGTCCTTAAACATGCCGATTTCCCCAGGCTCTGGAACCACGGTCGCAGTGACCCTGCTGGACATTCACGACAAGGATTGGGCCCTATGAGCTTCGTCCTGATGCGCAATATCGGCGGGACTCAAGTTGGCAATCCTGGAGGCACTAAAAACTTCTTCGCGGCAGCATATTGCCAGATCATTTACGGGATCGTCCCCGTGTGCGGATTTGGCCATTTCGCGAGCGGCTGCAAGTTCAACGCATTGAGCTATTGGTCACCGACAACATACGGCGGCGCAGATTACACTGGCTTGGTGTTCGACGATCAGTGGCCCAATGTTTATCAGACCCTGGTCGAGTCCCTCACGGATGGCACCAACACCAGCACGCGCACCATTACGTACACCCAGACAATTGACAATTTGGTGACGTATTCCCTCAACGATCCAAATGGTTGGTTTGACGGGATAGGGGATATTGGCTTCGAGTCCCCGCCTGGAGCCACCACGACTATCGGACCAACATCGCTGAACATCCAGTGGACCAGCAGCGGCACGCATTGGACCTATACGGCTGGATTGAGCAACCAACTTTCCTCCAGTTCCTGGGCCACTTGGACCGCGCAAGCCAACGCACTGATTGTTGACTGGCAGACGGCTTTGACGGTCCCGTTTCCTGCATGGAACGACACGACATATCAGGCCAATCAATGGGGGATTCTTCCAATTCCCGGCAGCTCCTTTGGCTGGGCCGTGTGCCCCTATTCAACAACCCCCTATTGGGGTGGTGGATTTCTTGGTGCGATAGGAGCCGGAATGCAATCGGCTAGTTTGGGATTGACCGCCGGCAACTACATTATTTTGGCCGCTGCCAATGGCATGGCGGCACGAATTTCTTGCTATAATTCGAGCACGTTCTGGGGATATGCCAGTGGCACCGGAATGTATTCATATTTGCCGGATACGCCGGTCGCAGCGGCCTATGAGCAGGACGAGCCAAATCCATCGGCAATTGCAGGCGCAACAATCCTCCAAAACTGCGGCGCTGTTGTTAGCGCCACCAGCCGTTGGATGCTGCTCGGATTACCTCCCGCATACCCGGTACTGACCGACAACAACGTGAGTCATCTTTCGGGCACCTGGTGCCAGCCAATGACCGTCGCCCAGCCGCCCTATTTTACGGCCAGCTACCCAGCCGGCCCAGCGGTCGGGATTGGGGTCAATACGTTCACCCCAGCGCAGGTCGCGGCGGTACTCGGAACGTATGGGATGATGGGATTCCGCCATCCGTAGTCTGCGCGGGGATTCTGGGTGGCTTGAAACGCCCGCTATGATCACCTTAACCGGATGTTAAAGACGCGTTATAGGGCATCTGGGAGCGTCGGTTTTGACCAGTTTTGAGCCGGGGGCTTGTGAAACCTTTTCAATTCCTTCTGAAACCAGCCGCGTTTTTACACCAACCAGCAGAGGTTGGGATTGAAATGGCGCGTCATGCAGTCAGGACATAGCTACGGTTCACAGAGCCGCGCTCCGTAAATCAGGACACTGCCCGATTCCGGATTTGGTTGACAGAGTCCTTGTGTGCAAGCATGGTTTTGGGGTGGAATTCAATTCGTTCAACACGACAGATTTGCAGAGCAACCCGCTAAAGTGGTGGCATCATATCGCAGCGGCATTGCTGGGAGGCGTTGCCATGGCATGGTTCATGTGCGGTTGTGTCCACCGCGATCCAAATGCCGGGCGGGAAGCGGAGATCATGTTGCCCAAGTTGCGGATGATGATAACCGGGCCAAGCGCCATGCTGCTCACCAACCTTGGGGGCTTCCAATCGGAGTGCATAATCACGCTGCCCGGCGCCAGCGGGACGCCACGGAATTATTCGGGCCGGCTGTTCGCGCGCAGCGCCAAACTTCGCCTGGAGACGGTTCCCGGCCAGGCCAAATCTGCCAGCACGCTGGCCTTCGGCGTAATTTGGGACGGGGCTGCAAACCGGGGATATGTTTTCAGCGACGCTTTGCAAGGCTATGCCGTGCTGGCCGGTTCGGATCAGTTCACGAATGTCCTGACCTCGGTTGCCGGGCAAACGGAAAAGATGGAGGGGCACGCCGTGGACTACGTGGAGGTTACGGCCACCGGCGGGAACCACCAAAAAACGGTCCTGCAGCTTAACCGCGCTCAAGATCTGAGCAATTTGCCCCTGCAGATCCGCCAGCCGGACGAACCAGACTCATTTACCCTGCGGCTGACCGCAGTGCAGACGATTGTCCCGCCGCAAGGAATTTTTCTACCCCCGGACGATTTCACCAAGTATGAAAGCGAAACCGCCATGCTTGCGGAACTGGTGGCCCGGCAGCACAATGTGTTTGAAAGCAAGCAAGATCGTTTCCGCAGCCGGGACAACCCGGGCGACTTGGAAGGCCAACACCGCAACGACAGCAACGGACCGCATTGAGAATTTCCATCAATCGGAGCGCCGGTTCATGGTCTCAATGCGATATTTGTTAATGGCGGCGCAAATCCGGGCGCGGACGGATGGGCGGCGGCGGCGGACTTTTCTTGGCCGGCGGCAGAGGTGATGGCTTCACGTGAATGGGCGGCGGCTTGGGCCAGTGCTGTTGCGCATACTGCGCCATTTGCGCAGCCACATTTTGCACCGACTCGGTGGCGGGCGTGAGCGGCTGCCCGATTTTGGCCTCCAGTTTGGCCGCTTCCTGAGTCACCGCCTCGCCAACGCGCGTGACAACCTCGCCAATCTTCATTGCCGGGAATTTCATCTCACCCAGCGCAAATTCCTTGAAGGCGCCGAGCGACTCCATGGGGTCGCCGGCTTTCGGCAGGGCGACATTTCCCGGCAACCCCGGCGCCAGGTGGGTTTGCATCGTTTCATAACCATTGACCAGCCAGTCGAGCTTGCCAGTCTCGAGGTCCAACAGCAGGCCATGCACGGGAATTTTCGGACCGATGAGCGGGCTGTTGCGAATCAGGTCACAGGCCTTGATGACGTTCTGGCGTTCGCTGCCAAAGGTGCCGAAAAAATCGTTGATGTTTTCGGGCAGGCGGCTGCGGTCCACGCCCAGCGCCTTGAGCTTGTCCAGCAGTGCCATGGTGGGGGTCTTGCAGATCTGGCAATCCGTGTGGCCGATGACGGCAATTTCGCGTCCACCCTTGACTGCGCACGACAACGCCAGCGAGCGCATGGTGCTGCTCAGCGTGCTGGTGATGATATTGCCCGCATTGCGCAGCCAGATGAAATCCTCGGCAGGCAGGGCCAGCGCATTGGGGAAATAGGCGTTCAGCCGCGGGTCCACGCACGTGAGCGCGACCACCGGCAAGGCGTCTGCAAACTCCGCCGGATGCAGTCCGGCGCTGGCATCACCGGCCACCGCGCGGTGATTGGCGTCAATGATGGATTCGAAGAGATGCATATTAGATTTACGATTTATGATTTACGATTTACGCGCGTTCGCTGCGGACGCAGGTCTTAAAAAAACGAACCTCCAGCTCGTGAACTCGCCAAGGATACTCGCTTCTATTCGTAACAGTGCCAGTCATCCAGAAATCAGGCTTTGTCCCGGCACGATCCAGTGATGTGCTCAAAACCACAAGGTCGTTCTGATGACCGGAAAAACTGCGTCCACCCGGTCCCTTATTATCCGGAGCAAACAGGGCAATGAACACAACTGCCATGATTAGGAGGACCGTCGCTGGTCCAGCGATCAGCAATTGTTGCCGCCATATAGTGTAGCGATCTTGTTTCGAACGACAGAACGGACAAACCCTTGCCGCCGCTTTGATGGTTTCAGCGCAAAATGGGCAGACTTTGGTTTGGTCGGCTTCTGCCATAAGCTTTCATTCAAGACTTCTTCAAACGCTCCAGTTCCGCTTTCAAGCGCTGGTTCTCCGCAATCAAGGCAGCGGCATCAGCAATCTCGCCAGGATCACGACCGGAAGGGGAAGGCGCCATCCCGGGGGCGTCAAGAATTTTGTCTTCGGTCCAATAGACGCCGGAAAACATACTCGTCTTGCAGTAAGCCTCATGGACTTTGCCCTGGGCGTCTTCGTAAACCACCTCATAAATACGTTCGTTCTTCGAGCCGAACCAGCCCCGGCCAAAGGGTGACCAATTGATGCTTCGAATTTTGCCCCCTTGCTGCTCGATGTTTCACGAATCCTGCCGTCATCCGCGGAGCCGGCGGCCAGCCGGATAAATACCGCCAGCACAATGAACCCGAGGACCACGAGAGGAATGACCGCGCTTCCAGCGCCTCCACTTACAACATAACCAGTAGCCAGAATTGTCATGGTGGCAGAAACCAATGGATATAGCCGCACTTGGCACAAATGTAGCAAACGCCGGTAGGTGAGGTCCACTCGAGATTCAAAAAGCTCGTTCCGGCGGTATTCAATTGCGCTTCCATTTTCCAAAAGGCATCGTGAGCACAGACGAGACACTTCAATTCATGCCCTTGAATTTCAACTCCGATTGGATCAGCTTTGAACCAGCCCATAATTGCACATCATGGTTTGGGTGGCGGTATCCATGGCGTATGCCGTTTGGGGTGGCCGATGAAGAAATACAGGATTGCGCCCAGAACATGCACGAAGACCAGAATCAACACCCAGGCAATTTTTTCGCCCTCACTCAAGCCTTTGTTCTGAACGGCGGAAATCAACATCCAGATCCAAAAAATCAAGGAGGCTATCGCCACCGGGATCACCACGGCCAAAATGATGAGCAGGAAGAGGAGTCCTCCAACGTCGCCTGGGTCAATGGCTGCAAACATAGCTTTAGGAATTAACGATTTACGATACACGATTTACGCGCGGCTTGAACTGCGGGCGGTTTTTGCCGAGGCCACGACTATCGCCAAAATTTCGTCGGCTTCTTTCATCAAGCTCTGGAGGCGTGACGCCTTTACCAGATTGTTGTCCACCAAGAATTTCATGTTGTATATCGTAAATTTACTTGGTTTCGCCGGATTCATCTTTGCCCATCGCCTTTTTTAGAGCGGGGACCTGTTCGAGCAGTTTCTCGAATTTGATGCCGGTGAGGCTTTCGATAATAGGGGGCAGTTGCGCGATGATCTGCGTCACATCGCCGGTGAGCTTGCTCGCGCCGCCGCCTGGGCCGCTGCCGGAATTGATGATGACCATCTTCTCGGTCTTGGCGAGCGGTTCGCTGATCTTGCCCGCGACTTCGGGCAGCACGCGCACGATCATTTCGATGACGGCGGCTTCGTTGTATTGCTTGAAGGATTCGGCCTTCATGCGCATGGCCTCGGCAGTCGCCTTGCCTTGCGCCTCAATGACGGCGGCTTCGGCCAGACCGCGCGCCTTGTTGGCTTCGGCCTCGGCGATGCCCGTGGCTTTGGCCACATCGGCACTCGCGAAACCCGTGGCTTTGGCCACGTCAGCGCTCGCAAAACCCGTGGCCTTGGTTGCGGACGCGGCGCCGGCGGCTTCGGTTTCAAGCTGGAATTTCCTGGCGTTCGCCAGCGTCTCAACTTTATAGCGCTCGGCATCAGCGGGCTTTTGGACGTTGGCTTCGAGTTCGCGCTGCTTGCGAAGAATTTCCTGCTGTTGAAGCTCGATCTGCTTCTGCTTCTCAATGATCTGCACCTGCACTTCTTCGGCCTTAACAAGCTGGCCGGTCTTGAACTTCTGCAAATCATACGCGAGGTCGGCTTCCGCCTTTTTCTGGTTCACCGTGGCCTGGTACCCGGCGACGTTGCTCTGGTAGTCGCGTTGCGCCTCGGCAATTTTTGAATCGGCGGCAAACTTCGCCTCCTGCCCGGCCTGCGTGGCCTGGGAGGACTTGATCATGGCGTCGCGGTCGGCCTCGGCTTGGGCAATCTGCGCGTCGCGTTTGACTTGGGCGATGCGCGGTTTCCCGAGGGCGTCGAGGTAGCCCTGCGTATCACGAATATCCCGGATGGTGAAGCTTACGATGCCAAGTCCCATGTTGGCCATGTCGCCGGCGGCCACTTCCTGCACCTTGGAGGCGAAGGCGTCGCGGTTTTGGTAGATTTCCTCCACGGTCATCGTGCCTAGAATAGCGCGCAAATGGCCTTCAAGCGTCTGCATGGCGACACTTTTGATTTCTTCGGTGGACTTGCTAAGAAACTGCTCCGAGGCGGTGGCGATGGAAATATCGTCGCCTTTGATTTTGACCTGAGCCACGCCATCCACCTTCACCGGCACGCCTTTGCTGGTATAAACTTCCGGCGTCTGAACATCAATGGTGAGAATTTCCAAGGATAAGATGTCCACCTTCTCATAGACCGGCCAGACGAAACGCCCACCGCCCTTGACGATACGAAAGCCGACTTCACGCGTGTTGCCATCGGGGTCCAGCACCTTGCGCTTGCGCCCGGAAATGACGAGCACCTGGTTGGGGCCGACCTTCGTGTAGCGGCTGGCCCAGATGCCGGCAAAGATGAAGATCACGAACAATACCGCAACAATGCCGCCCACAACTTTGAGGGCGTCGGTAATTTCAGCGAACATGGGAACGAATTGCATTTGTTATCTCCTGGTTTCTGGTTAGGTTAATCAACGACTTCGACAAAAAATTGGGTCCCGACGATTTTGATGATGCGCACGCTCTTGCCGGTGCCGACGAACTTGCCATCCGCCGCGCGGGCGGGAGCGGTGTAGCGCGTGCCGCCCTGCACATAGGCGATTTCGCCCACGGCGTTTTCCGGAATGGGCGTGACGATGGAAGCGGCCTGGCCGACCAGCGAGCTGACATGGGATTCACTGGAGCTTTCGGTTTTCTTGAACATCGCGTTGAACAGCCAGAATACGAGCAGCGCGATGAGTCCGCCCGCCATGGCGGACAGCGGGGCGCTGACCCAATGGCTGTTGGTGGCCGGAATGCTCTGCAAAATCAAGCCGCACGCGCCAAACGCTGTCACAAAGGACGCCATGACCGTTGGGCTGAAAAAGGAAATGCCCGGCACCCCGCTTTGATCGAAGCCCGCCTCGGCATGGCCCCCAGTGCCCACACCACCACCGTCGTGGCCGCCGAAGAGATGCCCGGCAACCGCGCTCACCACCGTGAACACCAACCCGACCACCAAACAGATTAGATAAATCATCATAAGTCCGCTCCGTGCTGGTTTTGTGACACAATTAGACCACTAATCCCGTCGCCATTGCAAGCAGGAAGAATGGGCAAATTTTCGCCGGGCGGCTTCACCCCGCCATAAAACCGCATTTCCGGGAAAATTGCAGTGATAATTTGCGGGAATAATTGGAATGGGTGGAAGGCCGAAAGCCGAATCAGGAGGTTGGCGCCCGAATTCAGATTTACTTTTCAGAACGGCGGGAAACGCATTTCACCTCGCATATCGAAATCGCGCGTGTTACCGCCGAGGCAAAGTGCGGGAGCGCATGCGTGCTTATCTGCAAGTTCCCGGAACTTTCCGGTTCCGTATTTCCATCCAGGAACTGACGGCTGGAAAGTCACTGGCTTCGTCCGGCGAGGTCTCATTGCAATTGAATCCGGTAAAACTGCGGAGAGCCGGCTGGGGTGTTGGTGAATGGATCGGTGGCACCGGGAACGGGATTCCATGGTCCCAGGAGGTTGGTGGCATTCTCAAGAGTTCCATAGGGCCAATCGAATATGAGATTGCTGGATGATTTTTGGAACGAAAAAACCAACGCTGGATTGACGGTCACGGCCACCGTGCCGGGGGCGGAAGTCAAGCCGCCCACTGTGGCCGTCACGCTGTAAGAGCCCGAGGCGCTGGGTCCAGCCTGGAGCAGGAAAGGGTTCTGATTGGTCGAGACAAACCCACCGGGACCGGACCAATTATAGGTTGCGCCAGCCACCGTGGAAGCCGAGAGAAACAGCGTCATCCCCGCATACATCGGACTATTGTAGCTGGCCACCGGCCCGGAGGGCGGCAGCGTCACGCTGGCCTCGGTGGGAGAATTGGCGGTTTCAGCCGCCGGACTCAGCAGCGTGGCGGCGGAAACGACATAATAATAGGTCGTTCCGTTCACTGCGGTGGCATCCGAGTAGTTGGTGCCGGTGACGATGCCCGGCGTGGAAATGACCGTGTATGGCCCGCCGCTGACGGTGGAGCGCTTGAGGTTGTAGCTGGCTGCGCCCAACAGGGGGTTCCAAACGAGGGTCACTTGGTTATTGCCCGGCGTGGCTGCCAAGCCGGACGGTCCCGCTGCGGCTTGTCGCACGCCCTCGACAAAACCGGCATCACCTGCTCCCGTGTAGAACCGGAAATCGTCAATCCATCCGGCAAAGTCCCGGTCGCGGTTCAGACGATTGCCGATATCCAAGGACGCCGTGCTGCCCAAGGGTACCCGCAGCCCCGGCAGCGCCGGGGCGCTGATCAGCGCGGCTCCCGCCGAGTCGGTGCCCTTGTAAAGTGAAACATTGGTGCCATCGTAAGCCATGGCCACGAAAATCCACGCGTTCAGCGGCAGGGTTGAACCAAAAGCGGCATTGGCCTGGTTGGTGTCCACAAAGAACCATAGATCGCTGGCGTCCTGAAACTTCATGCCTATGCTGTTGGAGGTGCCGCAGTCCACATTCGTGGAGTTGCCCAAGACGAACATGCGCGGGCCAATGTTGCCGGACAATTGAACCGTCTGCTTGAACCACATCGAGGCCACAAAATTGGTGACGGTGCCGAAGCCGAGACTGGCGTTCGTCGTGGCGGCCACCGGCCCGCTGCCGCCCTGGCCGGCATTCGCGGAAAAGTTGAGCGCCCGGCTGCCGGTGGTCAGGCCCGCCACGCCCGAGTTGGCGGCGCCGTGGTAGTCGGCGGGGCTGCCGCTGCTGTTGAGCATTTGCAAGGTGGCACTCACCCCGCCGCTGCCGGTATCACTGGATGTCGTGGTGCCCGGACCGGCATCGTCGAACGGAAAACGCACTTTCAGAACCGGGCCGTACGACACGCTGCCCACCACGACCCGGAGGCTGGCGCTTGATTGCAAGGCGCCTTTGGCGGCCTGAAACACAAGGCCATAGACACCATTGGTGCTGAAAGTGGCCGTCGTGTTCAATGCGGCGGGGCTGCCAAAATTGACCAACCCAGGTCCGGAAGCCTGGCTCCAAACAGTGGCCATTGCCGGCGACGATTGAGGCTCATAATCAAACGCCGAGGCGGCCAGGGACAAAATCACATTCGTGCTGGCCAGATAAACTGTCGGCACCGCCGGACTGATGATGGCGGCGGAGGGGGCTACGATCGGAGCTATCCAACTGAGCGAATCGGTCACATTGCTGCCCCCCTTGACACCAATCGCTTGAACGAAATTGGTGCCGCCCAAAAGCATGACCGGCCAGGTAAAGATGCAGTTAGTGCTGGTGACGCTGCCCTGCGAAATTCCGTTCACAAGCAGTTGGACTGAATCGCAGTTGGCATAGACCTTGGCCATGATGTTGTTCGTGAGCCGGTTGGTAAAGGTATGTCCGGTGATATAGACCATGGGGTTGGTCGTCCAATTGGCCTGGTAAAAATAGAAGGCGTCCTTGTGGACCAGCCGGTCGTAAGTGACCAATCCCTTGTCATTCCGTCCGGGGGTGTCGCCTTCGTTGCGCCCATCCGAGGCAAAGTCGAATTCGTTCCAAATCAATTTGCACCACAGGAACGGGCGGGCCTGCATCAACTGCCAATTGGTTTCATGCACGATATTCTGCCACTCCTCGGGATGATTGGTGGTGGCGGTGTTCGACGGGAGAACGGGGTTCTCGCTGTGCTGGTAGATGCTGGCGCCGGCGCCATACTCGCTGACACCCACACAGCGAGTGGGGTAGGTCGCGTGGAAATTGTCGGCCCAGGAGGCAATGCCATTAAGCGGGCTGGAGTACCAGCCGTAATATTTGTTGAAGGCGATGGTCTGGGTGTACAGGGTCGTGGGATCATTGTCGCCAGCGGCGGAGGCGGCGGTGGCAAGCCGGGTGGGGTCTTCTTGGCCAACCAATGGCACCTCCAGGCTGATGAGATTGGTCGGCGAGGGACCCGCCTCGAGGGTGATCTCGTTATAGACGCTCCAGAACATCACCGAGGGATGATTGTACCGCTGGCGGATCATCTCGCGCAATTGCTGGAGCGTATTGGTGTAAAACGCGGCCGATTGCGTGATGTAATTAATCAGGGGAATCTCGCTCCAGACGCAGAGGCCGTTTTGGTCGGCCAATTGGTAGGTGTAATCATTGTGCTCGTAATGCGAGAGGCGGAGGAACGTCGCGCCGATTTGCTTGAGGAAGAGGAAGTTGGTGTCCCGCTGCGCGTTGGTGAGCGCCCAGCCGCAGTTCAACCAATCCTGGTGCATATCCACGCCGTGCAGGTCATAATGCCGGCCATTCAGGAAAAACCCATTCGTGGGGTCCACGCTGAACCAGCGGAAGCCCAACGGCTGGGCCACCAAATCCGTCGTGTTGGTGCCGTTCCACAATTCCACAAAGGTCTGGTACAAGTAGGGGCTGGCCAAGCCGTTCCAAAGATGGGGATTGGCAATGCTGGCGCTGGCAGTGACATTCGACGCCGACGATCCCGGAATCGTCACCAAATTGGTCAGCGTCACCACGATATTGGTGGCGGCGTCCGTGACCACGGCGCGCACGGTCACGGTTTGCGCCGTGGCCGTGGAATTGGAAACCGCGGTGGCCACCTGAAGATTGGCGGAGTTGGAACTGACGGCCGTGGTGGTCAGAAAAACACCCGGAGAAGCGTAATCCAACGGCGAAATCTGCACCGGGTCCGTCACCAGCAAATGCACATCCCGGTAAATGCCGCCCCAGAACGTGAAATCCGCGGCCAGCGGAGGGACGTTGGTATTGAGCGCGTTATTGACTTCGACGGCGAGGACGTTGTCGGCACCGACGTTCAGATAAGGCGTCACGTCATAGACAAACGCCGCAAAGCCGCCATCATGCTCGCCCAGAAAATTGCCGTTGAGATAGACGTCCGCGACGCGAAACGCACCGTCAAACTTCAGAAAGAAGTGGCGATTAGTGTAGCTGCCATCCGGTGTAAAATGAGAGCGATACCACGTGATGCCCTGATAGTAACTGGAGGCCGGATAGGACTGGCCGTGGGGAATGTCCCAAACATGGGGCAGGCTCACATTGGTCCAGGAAGAATCATCAAAATTGGTGGCCTGCGCCCCGGATACATTCTGCTGCATGAACCGCCAATTGGCATCGAGACTGACCTCCACGCGCTCGCTGGCGGGAGGCACGTAGGTCTGAGCGTGCGACGATAGGGACAGCAGGAAAATCAACTTTCCCAGGCAGCGAAGCCAACCAGCCGGCGCTCGTTGTGGAAATATTCGGGGCATCGGGAACCAACGTACAACATCCCAGCCTTCGAGGAAAGAGGAACGAACTGAAGGAACGAACTGAAGGCAGAGAGCGGACGGAGCGCGGCTCTTTGATCCGCAGCAATGCCCCAAACGCGCCGTGCTTCCGTTCATTTGGGCGCGATCCCAAATCCAACGTTGCTGTGGGTCGCAGACCCGCGCTTCGTCCGCGCTCCAGGATTTAATTCGAGAACAGGCGCAGCATTCTTAACGTGCGACTCAACAAGCGCGGCGTCCGGTCGGCAATGGAACTAGTTTGGTGACTTTGCAGGGGCCGCGCGGGCAGACAATTCACGCGCCGGCGCGCAACCACACTGGGCGCCGGGTCGCCAGCTGGGTTGCGAATCCGCGCGGCAACGTGTTCCATGGAGTCGGATTTTAGCAGGTAATCCGATGCCCCTTCGCCGAGCGCGCGTTCCCGCCACACATGATTATTGGACGTGGTGAACATGAGCACGCGAGTGGAGCGTGTTAGCGACTTGATCGGGCGGACGGCATCGAGACCGTTGCGCTCGCCCATTTGCACGTCCAACAAAATAACATCCGGCCCCGGTTTGCTCGCCAGCGCGCTTAATAGCTCGTCCGGCGAGGAAAAATGCCGCGCACACTCGATGCCGCCCTCGCCCAACTGGGTCAACAGTTCCGCCACCATCGTCCGCAAACCATCGTTGTCGTCCACCAGCCAGACGCGCACCGCCGGCGCAAAATTCTGGGCCGGCATGGCGGTGACCGGTATGGCCGGGTTTGGCGACGGACTGTTGGCGGAATTATTCTGTTCCATATCCGTGTGTCCATAGCTTGCCGAATGCCAACCAACCCGTCCGCGGATTCCGAATGACTCCAAGCACGAAACACCTGTAGCCACATGGCGTTACACGCATTCGCAGCAACTTCCGCAGTGCCTGCATTAAGTCCGGAAAGTGGCGCATTCTGTCCAGCCTGCAAAAAAATCCGCCAAAATGTTAAGGGCTTTTTTCGCCGCACGTCGTTTGCGCCGCTGCCCGCTGCGCGCCGGGACGGTGCGCAGCCCGCAGCCGTCGGACCGCGACCGGTCCCTCGGTCGCAGCACTCGGAATTCACGCAGGAGCTCCAGAGGTTCGCCACACGCCGCGTGTTCCCCCCAGCCGCTGCGCGCCGGGACGGCGCGCGGTCCGCAGTTGTCGGATCGCGACCGGTCCCTCGGTCGCAGCACTTGGGATTCACGCAGAAGCTCCAGAAGTTCACCACGCGTCCGTTTGCCCCTCAGCCGCTGCGCGCCAGGACGGCGCGCGGTCCACACTCACCCTACCCTTTCGCGGCGATGTCGCGGCGAAAATGCGCGCCGTCGAAATGGATCTGGCTCACCCCCGCATACGCGGCGGCTTGCGCGGTCTTCAAATCCTTGCCCAAGGCGGTCACGCCCAGAACGCGTCCGCCGTTGGTAGCGATCCGGCCTTCCTGCAAGGCAGTTCCGGCATGAAAAACCTTGGTGTTGAGCAACGCATTCGCAGCGTCCAGACCGGTGATGACTTTGCCTTTGGCATAACTGCCCGGATAACCGCCGCTGGCCATAACCACGCAGACGCTCGCAGACGGACTCCACCGCAATTCCATCCGACCCAGCGTGCCGTCCGCGCTGGACTGGAGCAGTTCCAGCAGATCGCTTTCCAGACGAGTGAGATACACCTGCGTTTCCGGGTCGCCAAAGCGGGCGTTAAATTCCAGCACCTTGGGGCCCGCCTTCGTGAGCATGATGCCCGGATACAAGAGTCCCCGGTAATCAATCCCCTCCTCCACGCAACCGCGCATGAACGGTTCGAGGATTTTGCGCGCGGCATCGGCAAGCTGCGCCTCCGTGAGAAACGGCGTGGGCGAGTATGTGCCCATGCCGCCGGTGTTGAGTCCAAGATCGCCATCCAGCGCGCGTTTGTGATCTTGTGACGTGGGAAACATTTTTGCGGTCGTGCCGTCGCAGAGCGCATGCAGGGAAACTTCCATGCCCTCGAGAAACTCTTGAATGACCACGCGCGCGCCCGCCGCGCCAAAGGCTTTGCCCACCATGATGTCGTCCACGGCGCGCTCGGCGTCGGCCTGGTTCGCGCAAATCAGAACGCCTTTGCCCAACGCCAGCCCGTCGGCTTTCACCACACATCGGCCGCCCAATGTGGCGCAAAACTTTTTCGCGGCGACAACGTCGTTGAACGTTCCTGCCGCCGCTGTGGGAATCCCATATTTCTCCATGAACTTTTGGGAAAAAACCTTCGAAGACTCGAATTGGGCGGCTTTCTGGTTGACGCCCCAGATCTTCAGGCCGTGCTGCTGAAACAGGTCCACGATGCCGAGCGCGAGCGGATTGTCCGGCCCGACGACGGTGAAATCAATCCGCTGCTCCTGCGCGAACGCCAGCAGCCGGGGCAGGTCTTCGGCGCCGAGATTGACACACTGCACCGCCGACCCATTTTTGGCGAGGCGCTCCTGGGCGATGCCGGCATTGCCCGGCGCGCACCACATTTGCGTGGGGTGCGGCGATTGCGCCAGTTTCCAAACCAGGGCGTGTTCGCGGCCGCCCGAACCGATGACGAGGATTTTCATATCAAAGACACCGCCAAGTCATCGCAGCTCACCATTCAGTTTCTTCGCTCCTCCCTGTTTCATCTTCACTTCCACCACCTTATCGCCATAACGCACCTGGCATTGGCCGTCGCCGGAGACATTCTTCACCGTGGCCGAAGCGAGCTTTCCATCCTTCCACTCGATGCCGATTTCGTAGCCGCCCCGGGCCCGCAGGCCGGTGATGCTCCCCGCGGGCCACTCCTTGGGAAGCGCGGGCAGCAATTCGATTTCGCCCGCCTGCGATTGCAACAGCATCTCCGCGATGCCAGCGGTCAGGCCAAAGTTGCCGTCCAGTTGCACCGGCGGATGCAGGCCAAACAGGTTTGGCGACGAATTGCGCGCGGCGAAGAAATGTTGGAGCATATTGTGCGCGTTTTCGGCGTCGCGCAGCCGGGCATACAGCGCCGTGCGCCAGGCAAAGGACCATTCGCGCACATCGCTGCCGGCATCAATGCCGCGCGCATTCAGCGAGACTTTGGCCGCGGCCGCCAGCGCGGGCGTCTTCGTCACGCTGATCTGCGTGCCCGGATAAACGGCGAACAAATGCGACGTGTGCCGGTGATGATCATTGGGATCGTCGCGATCGGTCATCCATTCCTGAAGCTGCCCCCATTTCCCGGTTTTCGGCGTGACCAACCGGTCGCGGAGGCCGGCGATCTGGTCGCGATAATCCTTGTCCATGCCGAGCGCGTCGGCGGCCCGCACGTAATTATTGAACAAATCCCAGACAATTTCCTGGCTGTAGCTCACCCCGTCTTCGGTCGGGCCGTGTTCCGGCGACCAACCGTTGGGCACCACCAGCTTGCCATCCGGCAGCGTCTTCAAGTGGTCTTCCCAAAATTCGCAGGTTTCCCGCATGATCGGATAGGCGACCGCGCACAAAAAATTCGTATCCAGGCCAAACGCGTAATGTTCCCACAAATGCTGGCAATACCAGGCGTTCGCGGTCTTGTCCCATTGCCAGCCCATGCCGCCGGTGATGTTGTGCGAGGTGCGGATGGCAAAACCGCGCTTTGCAAAACTTCCATCCGCCATCTTGAACTCCTTGGCCGCCGCTGTCTCTTGGCGCCAGGCGGGAAGCTGGCTGGCAATCAAATCAAACAACGGGAGGTGACACTCCGCCAGGCCCGCGACTTCGACCGGCCAGTAATTCATCTGGATATTGATATTCGCATGGTAATCGCTATGCCAAGGCGGACTGTTGTTGTCGTTCCACAAGCCTTGCAAATTCGCCGGCAAACCGCCCGGACGGGAACAGGAGATCATCAAATAGCGGCCAAATTGAAACTGCAACGCCTCCAGTCCCGGGTCCACCGCGGCGAACGCCTTCAGTTTGCGTTGATCCGTCGGGAACGCTGTTTGCGCTTCGCTGGATTGGCCAAAATCTGCACGAACACGGTTGAACAGCGCCTGATAATCCCGGAGATGTTCCGCCTTCAATTCCGCCGCACTCCGCTTCGCCGCCGCGTCAATCTGCGCCGTCACGCGCGCGTGCGGGTCCTCACCCTGATAGTGTTTCGCGAAATCAAAAATGTAATCCGTGCCCGCGCCGATCAGCAGTGTCAGGCGGTCACAATCCTTGAAATCGAGCCGCGCCGAATTGGTGTCGGAAACGGCCGCAACCGTCCCGCTTTGATTCATTACCAGCACCTGCCACTCGAACTTCATCCCGTTTTCCAGCGTGCCGCTGGCGGTGATCCGGTTTCCGTCCACGGTCAGTTTGGCGTGGTGTGAATCGTTCAGTTCGAGGCTGCCGGTATAGCTGCCCTTGCCCCCGTCCATGAATTGCGCCACGAGGATTTCCGCCGGATGACTGCAGAAGAATTCGCGATTGAAGGTCACGCCAGCCACTTGGTAACTGACCCTGGAAACCGCACTGCCGAGATCAAGACTGCGCCGGTAATTGGCGGCCTTCGCATGTCCGGGCAAATTGAGATAGATGTTGCCGAGCACTTGGTACGCGCCCATGGTGTCGTAATTGCCGGACGGGTTTTCGCCCCCGGTCCAAAGGCTGCTTTCGTTGACACTAATGCGTTCTCGTTCCGGCGCACCGAAAACCAGCGCGCCCATGCGTCCGTTGCCAATGGGCAGAGCCTCGTTCATGGGCTTGCCGTCGGCGGCGGGTTGCTGGTACCAGAGCGTCAAATCCGGCGGCGGCGAGACACCGAACAAAGTGAAAGCCAGGGTGCTATAAGCAGCAGACAATAGGAGCAGGGAAACGGTGATGCGTTTAATTGTCATGTTTCGTATAGCAAAGCATTTTTCGCGGCCAGATTCAAGTTCAGCTTGATGCACCGCGTGAGGACGCGCGTCCTGCAACAATCAAACCAAAGGTGGCGGACGGATTCGAGCGGGGCCCGGGAAAGCTCGCCGCCGGGTTTTAACCAAGCGGTGACTTTGTCACCAGATTGTAACACTTGTGCGATGGCCAATTAGCCGGTCATCGACTTTAATGGTTGACCGAGAGCATATGTTGGACTCGCTGGATACGATTCATCTGCTGTTCCTGGTGCTGGCGTTGGCGCTGGCGTTGGGATTTGAATTCGTCAACGGGTTTCACGACACCGCCAACGCGGTGGCCACGGTCATTTACACCCATAGTTTGCCGCCATGGATCGCCGTGATTTGGTCCGGCCTATGGAACTTGATCGGTGTGCTCACCTCCACCGGCGCGGT
>Ga0316231_1001613_pt1 | contig 24137 bp, 24 predicted proteins | sample TBH18027metaG_FD_206002 | JGI IMG/M metagenome (GOLD analysis project Ga0316231, IMG submission 206002) | Freshwater microbial communities from Trout Bog Lake, Wisconsin, USA - TBH18027 | ecosystem: Environmental > Aquatic > Freshwater > Lake > Hypolimnion/Profundal zone | place: USA: Wisconsin... | reverse complement strand
CGCGCTTTGAACTCCGCACTGTGGTTTCTTCTCTTCTGTTTCATGTCTCTGTTGGTTTTGGTTATACCCCAGAGACCCTCCGAAATCTAACGATCTCACTGGCTCCGTTTCAGCGCGCCACCTCTATTGTCGAGGGGGATAATATGACCCTGAAGCAAATAAAACCTCACCTGGGCGATCCTGAGCGCAAGGAAAGGGTGTTAGTGGGCGGGGTCAGGATCTTTTATTGTCGGGGCTTGCTCAAAGAGGTTTGGGAATAGGTTCCAGCGTGAAAGCGTTGGGCCGCATGGTCAGAAGGTAATTTTATACACCCTCGATGCCGTTACGTTTTTGATTTCGGTTACCTCTGAGCCGTTTTCGTCCAGCACTTTGGCGGCTGCGCCGAAAGCAAGAAACCTCTTCGGGAACTTGAACTCAATGCTTCGAGAACTCCTTCCGTTCTGGGTCTCTGCTGGGATAAACCTTATCTCGTAAGCCTGTTCGGTGAGTTTTTTTATCTCGTAGAAATCTACGGCGGATTTAACTTCATGAATGTTACCGCTTCCAGAGAAACTCAAGGTCAACGGTTCCTTCTGCGATACCCATGTTCGTTCGATCTTCCATCCTGCGTGTGTCATCTTCTCCATAAACCCGTCGGAAAACTGTTCAACGTCTTTTGAGTGGAACCCCTTCGCCGTGATTACCACTGCTGACTGAAACTCAACGTCGCCGTTGTAGTTGATCGTTACGGTGTCATTCTGCTGCCAACAACCAGTGAGGAGACATGCGCAAAGACATGCCATGACGGCCAGGGGCCAGGGTCTAACCGATTTCATATCCGCCTCCATTTTTTTTAACGACAGCCTCGCCGTTTGCGATCTTGCGTCTGCGCAATGTGCAATACGGGAGCAGGCCGTGGTTCGGCCAAGTGGAAATTGCCGTTGGGTCTGCCCCTTCTCTTCGATTGGGCGATTCAAACAAGCGCTTTCCCGCTTTTGGGGTTTGGCAGACTTATTAGCAGCCGTGGAAGCCATGCTATCGGTTTGCCGGCCTTGGATTGTAAGTCGCTGTTCCATTACGCACAGTGATGTAGCCACGGCTTTGTATTCTAGCTATCATCTCATCATCCAACTCATCGACTTTGAACGGACCCCATATTTGCCCATTATTCTCGACTGAAACACCTTTACGTAGGTCTGAAATAACAGCATCCACACTCGTCCAACCCGAAGTATTATATCCTGCGGCAGTCGCTGCTGCTGCGACCCCGCAAATGTTCTGAGCATTTCGTTTAAGGGATGATTCTGATGCTTCTTCAATTATCGGTGGAACATCCATACTCGGAACTCTGTCTCCAATGATTTTATTGGTCACAGTATAGGCATATGGGCCGGTGATAACCGTCGCAACATTCTGTCCTTGTTGCTGAATGTCTGCTTCGGTCTTCATAGTGCCCTTGAATTTCATTTCGAGGTCAACGAATGCAGATAATGACCGATAAATTGTGCCTTGAAGATTCATTGTCAACTTAATTTCATTGTTCTGGGTATCTAATAGGCTTCCACGAGCCTCCAATTCTGCCAGAATCACGGCGCACTTCTGACCGTCTAAATCCGAAACACGCACGAATGTGCAAGTCATGCTTCCTTCGCATGTAAGCATGTCTGCGCTTAGTAACCTCTTGAACTTGTCGGGCGGCACCGTCCACGTCTCACCAACGACGACCGAGTGGTCCGGATAAAGGTTGTGACTTTCAAAGAGAGGGGGATCGGCGAGCAGTCGCTTCTGTTCTTTGGTGGGTGTAGAACCCTTCATCTCTTGTGTCCATTTCCCGTCTATGAGTTTGCAAACAACGGTCATTCCGTGAAGGGGTTTTTTTTGCTCTTGTGTTTGGTTCCGACCGTTGATAGTGGTCTTGGTGGTGGCAATGTCCTTCTCGTGAACGACTTCGATGACGCTCGCTTTACCGTCAGCCATCTCAAGAATTCTTATTATCGTGATGCAATGAGTGTCCATGTCTATCTTTCCGGCGACGCTACCTAGTCGAGTGGAACATGTTAAATTGCTGTCGGACGAGTTTGTTTTTTCTTCGATGCGAACGCTGGTGCCTTTCTTGTCTTTGCCGCCATTCAAGTTGTATTTAGCAGGACCACAACCGGCAATGATCGTGGCGAAAAGAACGATGTGCACGATTTGGAGCAATTTGCGGTGGTTCATAAATCGAGTGTGTAGGAGCAGGACTGAGTGACGTATGGCCGCTGGCGTGGCCACCCGTTAGCTCCTGTGACATTGTTCGGTCTGAGTTTCATGGTCCTGATGCAGAGCCATGAACGGCCGGCGACTACAACCCGGCTATGTCCTGTATTCTCCATCCCTTCTCTGTCTGTTCAAATCGGATCCAAGCTGATGGTATGTTTATTCAATTCTTGATTGCTTCTACTCATCGCTCATGCTGAAGACGAATTACGTGTCCACCCTGATCCCCTTCCAACCCTGTGTCTGTCAGACGAAGCCTTAGAGGGGAACCGTCGCTGCCGTAAAAAGAATCAAACGGAAAAGAATGGTAGTCACCCGTTCCTCGTCCGGCAGGTGCCAAGAGGAATGGATAGACCTCGCCGTGCTCGCCGGGCTTTGGATTCGATAGAAGCTCTCCTCCGAAAAGACGTTTTAGTCCTGGACTGTCGGGATCACTGGCTTCAACTTCAATCATGCCTTTCTCCTGCCCAAAGACCAAACGCAGGCGGCGAGATTTTCCGATGTAACTAATTGTGCCGATGTAACGTGTGCCCGGAACCGTTGCCAATACAAGTTTCTGGTGGGCTGCGTCCTCTTCCTTCTGCCGTTGTTCTTCTTCTATCTTTCGTTGCGCGATTTCCTTCTGCCGTTTCTTCTCAAGTTCAACTTTTGCTTGTTCTTCGCGTTTCTGCCGCGCTTCATCCTCTCGCGCCTGTTGCTCCTCTAATGCCTTTCGTTCCTTTTCCCTCTCCATCCGTGCTTCCTCTTTGGCGCGGGCGAGTTTCTCTGCATTGGCCGCTTGTTCCTTGAGTGCTTCGTTTGCTTCATTGCTGCCAGCAAGATAGGACTGAGCGTCGAAAGCCGCACGAGGCGCACCGAATTGCCGAAGGCCAATCTCGATTTGTGGTGGGTCTATCGCCCATTGGTCCATTGTCCGGCGAGCGGCGACAGAGCCGAAAAGCGAAGCCTTGCTGCCTGCGGGTTGAACAACTTGCAGAAGTGTCACCTTGGGTGTCCCTTCGACTTGTCGGGCAACTTGATACAAGTCCTCTTTTGGCATGACAGCAGCCTTGAAATTCACCTTCACTTCATCTGGCCCCGTTGGTATCGACTCCAAATCTATGGCATGGAGCGTAAGAGATGGCGGTAATACGGCAGCCACCGCGTTTTGAATTTGTTGTTTTGGCGGTGAATGGGGTTTGTCTATGCCGCAGGCCGCCAGCGCAAAAACAACGGCGAGCAGGAATGCGACAACAGTGCGGTGGCAGGTGTAATTGATCATCGTTCTATTTTTGGGAGAATCACTTGTATTTGGTTATTATTCAATTGATAACGTTCCGGCCACAATCGGACAGCCATCCGAGCATCCTTATTTGCACCTTGGTAATCCCCCTTCTTTTGTTTTGTTAGGGAGAGGTTGACGTAAACGATGGCCATATGCTGCTGCAGGTTTACCAGGGGAGTCCAGGACTGGTGATATGCTTCCGGGTGGAGCGTGTACAAGTCGATATCTTTTTTGTAATCGGAAATCGCACCGTCGATGTCGTTTAGACATTTCTTGGCGTTTCCTAGGCCGATGTAATTGGCATCCTTTGGGTTGAGCGCGATGGCTGTGTTGTAGTCGGCAATGGCCCCGCTGTAATCCTTGATGCCTGACTTTGCATCTGCGCGCTTGTTGTAGGCTTCGGTATCTTTTGGGTTCAATGTGATGGCACTGCTGAAGTCCGCAATGGCTCCTGGCAGATCGCGCTTGCTTAGTTTGGCATTGCCTTGTTGAAGGTATTGAGTGGCACTCTGGCCACTGGCTACCGGCGCTGAAGCCTGTTCGGTGGGGGCTACGCTCTCCAATTGGGAAGCTTTCCGTAAATCCTCATTTGCGCCTTGGCAATCCCCCTTTTGTCGTTTTGCTTCTGCCCGCATTTGGTAGGCTCTGGTGTATTTCGGATTGAGTTCAATCGCCCGGTTGAAGTCGGCGATGGCTGCATCCAAATCGCCCTTTTTTAGTTCAGCATCCCCCCGGTAAGAGTAAAATGGAGGATGCGGCATGAGTTCAATGACCCGGCTGTAGTCGGCGATGGCTCCTTCCAGATCGCCCTTGTCACGTTTGATACTTCCCCGGTTGAGGTAGGCTGTGAAGAGTTTCGGATCAAGTTCAATGGCACGGCTGTAGTCGGCACTGGCTCCTTCCGGATCGTGCTTGTTTTGTTTAGCACCGCCTTGTTGAAGGTATTTGAGTGCACTCTGGTTTGTGTCTTCCGGTGGTGAAGCCTGTGCGGTGGGGGCTATGCTGTTCGGAACGATTGCCTCGCCGTCTCTGGTCATTGCGGGTTCGTTCGGTGAGACGGAAGTCGTGTCCGCTGTAAAAGCAGCGCCCTGACCGAGCGCTATTAACTCCGCCTTGGCCAGTCGATATTCGATATAAGTATTTTGGTTCGTAGCCAGGCATTTCCGGAAATAGTCGGCGGCCGTTTCCTTGTCGCCACCGAGCAGTTTTTTCATGCCGGCAAAAAACCACGCCTGGCAGTGCTGATAACTGTCCTTCTGTGCATTGGGCGAGGCGGCGGCGGCGAAGAGGTCCGCCTCCGCGACAGTGCCGAGGAGATGGCCCGCCACTTTTGAAACCCAATCTTCCGACCTGGAATTTGAGCGCTTTTCGAGGTAGGCAGAAAGGATTTCCTTGTTCGCGGCTTCTGTTTCGCCCAAGCGGGCACGGATCAACCAGACGTATAGGTAAGGATAAAAATCCTGATCCATTTTCGACAACTCGCAGGCACGCCGGTAGTCCGCCAATGCATCCGTCCAATTGCGCATCTCGTTTTCGACACTTCCCCGCCTCTTGTAGGCATTGACGTTTTGCGGATCGAGTTCAATGGCCTGGTCGTAGTCAGCGACTGCACCAACCAGTTCGCCCTTAGCTTGCTTGGCAATGCCCCGATTGTTGTAGGCAAGGACGTATTTCCGAGCAAGTTCGATGGCCTGGTTGAAGTCGGCGATGGCTCCGTCCAGATCGCCCTTGGCTTGCTTGGCATTGCCCCGGTTGTTGTAGGCTAGGGCGATCCTTGGATCGAGTTCGATGGCCTGGTTGAAGTCCGCGATGGCTCCATCCAGATCGCCTTCGTTTTGCTTGGCGGTGCCCCGGTTAACGTAGGCAGGGACGGATTTCGGATTAAGTTCAATCGCACGGCTGAAATCGGCGATGGCTCTCTGGTTTCCGGTTATTTGCACTGACTCCTGTGCCGTGGGGGGGCTAGCAGAGTTGGGATCTGGAACATTATCATTCTCGCTTGCATTGCCATGATAGACAAATAAGCAGAAAAACAGTGAGGTCATGCTTAGGAAACGATGACGCACGCTTTTCATAGGTATAACTCCTCAATTCCCCTTTTTACCTTTTCGCATAGGCTCACTTGCGCGTCCATATTGCTAAAAACTTGTTTGGCAAACAAAACGGTACATTAATTTGTGCCGCCTCTCAAATTACTCACTGAGATGAGATATAACCCTCTATCTTGTATGAAGTTATGCTGGAAAACGCTCTCGCCGGGCCTGGATTTGCTCCAATGGTATAACTTGTTTCCAAATAATGCGGTGTGTTTGATGTAGGTTCGTCGGGATCGGCAATACGAAATCCCTTGCTGTCAAAACCATAGACAACGACGTAATGGGTTTGTGGGGCACCGTTGTGAGAACCAGATATTTCAACTTCCACAGGTGTCCCGTTCCCCGACTGAACCAACTGCTGAAGCTTTGTTTGAAAAGAATCATTACCACTACTGGAATTTGAATATACGTATGGCTTCTGAGTAGAATCAACTGGTTTAATAAATTGCCACTTTTGCCCATTAGGACTTAACGAGGAAACTGCTGCTGCTTGATCCAACTGGTCTTGATCATTATAATTACCCTTGACCACGCTGCCGGGCTTTTTTGTCGGATCATCCAACCCCCATATTGGAACATTCTTCTGTAGTTGGATCTTTTCTAGTTGATTATTAAGTTCAGGGATTGTGTATTTTGGAGAAGAACCACCGTAAGAATAGTTCGCCATCATTGTTAACGATGCTAAATTACACCCGTACTTCGCGATAGTGTCTCCTGTTGGATCCTTACGATCGAGATTCGTCATGCCCAGCGTGTCTTTTGTATAACTCAATTGATCAACGTGGTAGTTTTCAAAATTTTGAATTGAAAACGAACCCGAACCGCTTTGTGGTAATGAAGAAGCAGCGCCCGACTGTGGGTTTGCGGACTGCCCTGATCCGGAACTGTTTTTACTCGTCACTGCTGTCATGTTGTGGCTGACTGCGATGTTCGCCAGAGTGTCCCCGCTCTTGAGCGTGTTGGGCGATCCGTTCGACGCGCTTGATGTGGATGGGGTGGATTTGGTGGTCGTTGCGGCTCCCGGCGTGGAGTAATTGGCGGAATTGTTTCCGGAGTTGGAATTGGTATTTGCACCCTGAGATGTTGTGGGAGCGATTTTTGGAATTATATTTCCCTGGGAATCGTATTTTATCGGGTCGTTGGATCCATAGCCTGCATTTCGCAGCGCGGTTACTTTGGCCTGCAAAGCCTGAATTTGCGATTGAAGGGCAGTGACCTGTGCAGAGTTATTAGAAGTAACCTGAGTGTTAGCAGAGGGGGTTGACCCCGTGCTGGCAATTGAAGGTTGAGTTGTTGGAGAGGCGCTAAACTTCACTGACTCGCCAGGATAAATAAGCGTGGGATCTTTGATCTGCGGATTGAGCGCCCACAACTGCAAGGCTGTCATGTTGTGGCTGGCTGCGATGTTCGCCAGTGTGTCCCCGCTCTTGACCGTGTAGGGCGATCCGTTCGACGCGCTTGATGTGGATGCGGTGGACTTGGGGGACGTTGCCGGAGAACTGGCGGTCGATGAACCGGGTGGGTGTGACTGCTGCGTGATGCTGCTGACCGGCACGGAATTGTTCCCGCTCTTGGCCGTGGATGATGACACCGCCGAATTTGGAGCCGACACGGCTTGGTTGGTGGTGGTTGTTTTTGCGCTGCTTGCCTGCTGAGTGGTGGTCTGTGAGACGACCGTCTGCTGAGCGGCGGCACCGGTGGGACGGGATGTTGTGGATGCGCTTAAATTCAACTCCTGGCCGGCATTGATGAGATTTGGATTTGAAACCTGCGGGTTGAGCGCCCACAACTGCAAGGCTGTCATGTTGTGGCTGGCTGCGATGTTCGCCAGTGTGTCCCCGCTCTTGACCGTGTAGGGCGATCCGTTCGACGCGCTTGATGTGGGTGCGGTGGACTTGGTGGTCGTTGCCGGAGGACTGGCGGTCGATGAACCGGGTGGGTGTGACAACTGCGTGGGGCTGCTGACCGGTGCGGAAGTTTTCCCGCTCTTGACCGTGGATGTTGACGCCGCCGAATTTGGAGCCGACACGGTTTGGTTGGTGGTGGTTGTTTTGGCGCTGCTTGTCTGCTGAGCGGCGGCACTGGGAGAGACGGTCTGCTGAGTGGCGCTCCGCGGAACGACCGTCTGCTGAGTGGCGGCAGTGGGAGCGATGGTCTGCTGAGTGGTGGCGCGTGGAGCGACGGTCTGTGTGGCACTCCGCGGAGCGACCGTCTGCTGAGTGGCGGCACTGGGAGCGATGGTCGTCCGTGGTTGCTGAATGGGATATTGAGGCTGCTGAGTGCGACTCTGAGCGAACGCTGAAGTGAAAGAGAGCATCGCAACAGCGACAATGCATAATGGCGTTTTCATTGTTCTGTTTTGCTTGGTCGAGTTGGGTTTGCAGTTTAAAATGAGACTGCGCCGAGAAATATTCTGGCGCAAGATGATTTATGTCACGTTCTGTGACGCTGGTCATTGATCCGGTCGCGGCAGGTGGGGCAGTGAGTGCAGCGATTTGTGTCCAGTGCAACCAACGCGCATGGCGGCAGGTTGAGAACATGGCAGACGAGGAGGAGGTTCCTGAGTGAGGGGAGGCGACGCTCGCACTCCCACTGGGACCATGTGGAATGGCACACCCCGAGAGATTCAGCGGCTTGCGCCTCGGTGAGTCCACGCTGTGACCGCCACCAACGAAGGTTCCTTGCGACCAATGCTTCCGCTCGCAGTGGCAGATTTTGGAGTTTCATTTTCTATGCCGAGCCCATATGGCTGCGGACCCGCTTTGAAGCTGCGGCCTTGAAAAGAGGTGGTGTTTGCCGTTCATAAGGCGCGGGGTGCCATGCAGCGATTCAAGCAACAAACTGCCGCCTCTGCTCAAAACCCGAGAATTTCGATCAATCACTGGGATATTTTTGGATTTCTGCTTCATCCCTTGACGCAGTGTATCAAGCGCTTCCGGTTCTGAGAAGTCATTTTCTCGAATGCAGTTCGGGGAAAAAGTGACCCCGTGATCTCCTGTCCACCGCAGAGATTGGACAGACAAAAGAATCAACTCCAGCATGGAGTATCAGCGTAGCGAAAGAGGCGAGCCGACTGACAGAATACGATTGGAAGCATCACAACAACGGGTCTGGGTTGTGTGGGCTGGAATGAGCATGGCGGAATGAGGCAGGCCGATAGAAATGGGGTCGGGTAGGATTCTCAATGCACCGGAAGTATGAGGAGCCATGAGTATCCGGCGACAGGGGATGTTGCCCGCGAGTTATTCAGCCTGCGGCCAAGTGGAGCCTGTCGGAACGCGGCAGGTTTAGAGAATGGGCAACCCCGTTCAGCTCGTCGGAGAAACCTCGTGAATATCGCCGGTTGTCCTGCATCCGATTGTTCGCATCAGGTGTTTGCGATCCTTCGCTCCGCGCGCTGTGGATCCTGTCGAAGATCGATCACTCCTGCAACCCTGATCTCTGCTTCGCCGTGTGAGTAGAGGACAGCGTAGGGGAATCTGCAAAACAGACATCGGCGGTGCCGTTTGCCGACTCGTTTCCACGCCTCTGGGAATTCCACGACGCGCGTCATTACGGACTCGAACTCGTCGAGGAAGTCAAGGCCTAAGCCGGACGCCTGGGACTCGTACCAGACAGCAGCCGCGGCCAATTCGGCCTCAGCAATGGCCAAGAGTCGGTAGTTCATGCCAGACGGCGGCGGATCGCTGCAACTGCCGACTGACCGTCCGTGTCCTGCATTTCCCCCCGCTCAAACGCTTGGAGGCGGCGGTCAGCTTCTTGTCCCCACTTCTCCATCCGCTTGGGTTCCTCTAAATCTAGGGTCTGCAGCAAATGATCGGCGAGAACGGCGCGTTCCGCGACGCTCAGAGCCCTAGCCTCACGTTCAATGGTGGCAGCATCCATGCGACAAAAATAGGCGATTTTTCTCGCCAGTGCAATCTTCTTTTGCGAACAGGTTTATTGAACAACACGCTTTATTTGCAGAATAAATGCAGCGCGTTGTATAATTCCTACAAATGCGGCACCGAGGCGCAGAGCGGCTTTTCATCTTGGGATTTCACGCTCCAAACAACCCCCATTTGCAAGAACAATGTGGTTTGGACAGGCAAAAAAATGAATTCCAGCATGGGCCAAGTTCGGCTGACTTGGTTATCCCTTGGGGGCTTTTTTTCTGGCTTTCGGCTCCTCTAATTCCTCGGGATACATTTCAAAGTAGGTGGCGAACGCGCCTCGTATCTGCTCTTGAACATGCTCATCGTTCACGCCGTCCATCTTCTCCATTAGCTTGTTCAACTTTTCTTCTTGTGCATGGCCTGCTTTCTTGCCCTGCATTGTCGAGTCAAGCCCCCCCGTCTTTGTGGTTTTCTTCCAATAATTCTTTTCTATGGTTTCCACGGTGTCACCGCTCCATGACGCAATTTCTGTGATGCTATGGTTTCCGCTATTGCAAAGCTCGCTTATCCAACTGTGTCTCATGGCGTGAATGGTGACATCCTCACGCCCCATAGCCTTCATAAAACTTTCGTAGGGCGCTCTGAAGTCGTATAACCCATCCTTACTGCGTTTTGTTCCAAGCAAACAAAATGCTCTGGGAGATTCCAAAAAGGTTTTCAGAAAATCACAAAATCCCTGTGATAGCGGAATCTGCCTGGCCTCGGCGTCTTTGGGAAGCCATTCGATGGTTCGTCCGCCAGGCAATTTCTGTTTCTCCTTTTGGGGAATGGTGAGGACTCGTCTATTCAAGTCAAACCAAGCGGGCCTACTATGCACAATTTCCCCCCTGCGTAACCCTGCATGGAAACCACAATAAAGGATGAACTTCAATTGTGGAGTCGGGCAGGCTTCTATCCATTTGTTCGCCGTATCGACTGATACGACTACCTGCCTTGCCTCGGGTTTCCTATCAACGGCAAACATGATTCGCTTGGGCAGGCATTGGATATGATCAAGGAAAGCCTGTATGACTGCGATGGTGCTTCGCGCTCCTGCCTCGGAATTTTTCCTTCTGGTGTCGTAATATTTTTGGATGTGGTCAACCCTGACTTTGGCCGGCGAGTCAACACCGGTCCGCTCGGCAAAAACTTTCAATGCTGATGCCACCTTCGGGCCTGTGGTTGGCCGGAACGTGCGGATCCTCCGCCCTGCCAGATGGGCCGGCCGCTTTCCTGCAATCTTGTCGGCCACATATTTTCTGATCGCACCCTGCCAAGTCAGTTTTTCCGGCTTCCCAAGCGTCGGCTTCCCCCTCAGCTCCTTGGCTTTCTGGACCGCCTCGGAAAATTCTTTTGTGTGGAGCGGGACACGTTCTTGGTAGCCGTCAACCGTGTGGCGCAACCAATACACTGAATTCCGCTGGTAAATTCCTCTGGCGGCGGGATCGACATTGAGAAGTTTTGGCATTTTGGCAAGGTGTGCTAAAAAAGGTGTGCTAATAGCACCTTGCATCTATCGGCATAGGAAGACAACTGCTTTTTTCATCTTTCTGCGCTGATGGCTGGAAAGCAGCTACTTACATCTATTTCCTTGTCACACTACGGATCAGAAGGTTCCGCGTTCGAGTCGCGGCGGCTGCACCACTCATAACCAATGAGTTACGGGGATGAAAAATCTTCGCTTGCAAGTCGAGACACGTCATGGATGCAGCAGAAAAAGGCGTTTTCGATTTACGAGCGGCGGCATGCCAGCGGCAGAGTGCTGAGCGATGCGTTGCGCGGCGCGGTTCAGAAAGAAGGTTATGGAATAGGGATTCGCGACTTCTTTGCCGGTTTGAATCCATGCGTGTGTGAAACCGCATCAGGTTTCAAGATGTTTCTTGTGCAGGAATAGTAATGCGTTTATTTGACAGGCATGGTTGTTGGAGAAGCCAAATCGAAAATGCCAATCTCGGCCAGTTCCCTCTATCAAGGTCTGAAAGCGATTTATTGCTGGGCGCGCTCAGGACGACACCCGACGTGGAGGAGTTCCGCATGCCGTTACCCCCCAAACAAACGGGGTCGTGCAGCGCGCAGGGATTGCCGCAGATCCTTATAGGCGAGACTGTGTGAAACTGGCGAGTTTTTCTGCGAGATCCTCGCTTTTGAACGGCTTGGAAAGAAAGGCGTCCATGCCCGCGATGAGACAGCTTTCGCGGTCGCCGAGCATCACGTTTGCTGTCAGGGCAATGATCGGAACGCGCACCTCCGCAGCCCCCTCGATCTCGCGGATTCTTCTTGTGGCATCAATTCCGTCCATCGTCGGCATCGCCATATCCATGAGGATGGCAAAATATTTTCCCGGCACGAAGGACTTGAGAGCTTCCGTTCCGTCCGCCGCAAATTCGGCGCTGTAGCCGAGTTTCTGAAGTATTTTTCCGGTGAGCTTGCGGCTGTTCGGATCGTCTTCGACGACGAGCACGAGGACTTTCACAGGAGTTTCGGGAGGATTCATGACCGCCGCTTCCGGGCCCTCGTGCTGTGGCTGTGTGCCGGGAAATTGGAATTTTTGGAGATTGGAACACAAAACCCGGTAGGCGGCTTGGGCATGCGGAAAGAGTTCCGACAAGCGCGGGAGATTATTCTCGTTCCCGGCATCCTGCATTTGCGCGGTGATCTGGCTGAGGATTTCTCCTCCCATATTTGCACTCGCCCCTTTGAGCATGTGGGCAAATTTGCAGGCGCTAGCGGCATCCCCCGCCAAGATCGCTTCCGAGAGTCCGTCAAGAAGTGGCGGGGAGTCGGCGAGGAAGGATTTCACCGTCTCGGAGGCAAGGTCGCTGTCGCCCATCATCCGTTCGAGAAAGCCTTCCCGGTCGAAGTCGCGGGGAGCAGGCGCCGCCTCGGTGTCAGCAACGGGAACCGGATCTCCGAACCTCGACATGCCGGGGACGCACCTGTCGATGGCGGCGGCGATATCGCGCACCTTGGTCGGCTTGGAGACGTAGTCGTTCATCCCGGCATTGATGCAGAGGTCCCGGTCCCCCTTCATGGCATGGGCTGTGATGGCGATGATCGGGACACGGGGATTTCTGACACCCGATCCCGGATCACGGATGATTCTCGTGGCTTCGAAGCCGTCCATGACCGGCATCTGGCAATCCATGAGCACCAGGTCGTAAGGCATCCCCCGCAGGGATTCGATCGCGTCCATCCCGTTGGTGACACCCTCGGCCACGTGCCCGAGCTTTTCGAGCATCTTGATGGCGATGATCCGGTTGATCGTGTTGTCTTCGGCCACGAGTACGCGAAGCCTCCTCCTGGCGGTCTCGGCAACCGTGTGCCGGGTGATGAGGGCTTGGTCGAACCCGGTGGAGGGTTCCTCCCGCCCCATCACGAGAGCCAGGCATTTTCGCAGCAAGGCCGGACGGATCGGTTTTGGCAGGTATCCGGAAAAACCGACTCCGGCCAGAGCTTCTGCATCCCCCCGTCTTCCAAGGGATGTGAGCATCACCAGCCGTGTGGATTTGATATCGGGGTCGTTCTTGATCCTCCGTCCGAGTTCGGCTCCGTCCATGCCCGGCATATGCATGTCCAGCAGAGCAGCGGCGAACGGTTCCCGCGCTTGCGCGGCCTCCTTGAGTATGGCGAGTGCCGAGGGGCCATCGCAGGCTTCGGCGAACCGGCATCCCCAGTTCTCGAGCAGCTTGGTTATGAAAACCCTGTTCGTCTTGAAATCATCGGTCACAAGCACCTTCACCCCGGAGAGATCAGCTTCATTCCGCGCCGGTCGGAGGGACTCGGCGGACGACTTCTGGAGCATGGCGGTAAAGCAAAATGTGGAACCTTTGCCCTCTTCGCTTGTCAGGCTCATTTCCCCTTGGAACAGGTGGACGAGCTGCCGACAGATGGCGAGCCCCAGACCCGTGCCTCCGTATTGCCGCGCTGTGGACTGATCCGCCTGTATGAATTGTGAAAAAACCGCCTCCTGCTTGTCCTCGGGAATGCCGATTCCGGTATCCGCCACCGCCACACGCAGAGTCACGGAAGCGTCCGTCTCATCAAGGAGATCCAACTTCACCGTGACACCGCCGCGATGGGTGAACTTGATAGCATTGCCGACCAGATTGAACAGTATCTGTCGGAGTCGGCTTGGGTCTCCCCGCAGGATTTTCGGAATCTCCTCCGCAATCATGTAGACGACATCAATACCTTTCTGCTGTGCCCTGATGGCAAGGATTTCGATAGTATGCTCGATGGTTGTCCGGATGTCGAAGTCCAAACTTTCGAGCACGAGCTTTCCGGCCTCAACCTTCGAAAAATCCAGAATATCGTTGATGATCGCAAGGAGGGAGTCGCCGCAGGAATGGATGGACTCGGCATACACGTGCTGCTCCGGGGTTTGCGGTGTGGTGAGAAGCAAATCGGTCATCCCGATGATCCCGTTGATCGGGGTTCGGATCTCGTGGCTCATGTTTGCAAGAAAATCGCTTTTGGCGTGCGTGGCCACCTTGGCGCGATGCAATTCTTCGTGCAGACTGAACTCCAGGCTCTTGATCGTGCTGATGTCTTCCTTGATTCCGATAAAACGGACGATTTCGCCCTGGTTGTTGGTTACCGGGGAAATCGTCGCCAAGTCCCAATAGAACGCGCCCCCCTTGCGTTTGTTGTGAAACTGACCCCGCCAGGTTCCGCCGGATGTGATGGTTTCCCAGAGGTCGCGGTAGAACGCCGCATCCTGCTTTCCGGATTTGAGGAGTCGGGAATGCTTGCCAAGCACCTCGGCGCTGCTGTAGCCGGTGGAATTTTCAAAGGCTGGGTTCACGTATTCGATGACGCCTTTGCTGTCGGTGATGATGATGGTATTGGCGCTTTGCTCGATGGCGGCCCGCAGGTTGAGAAGCTCCTCCTCGGTTTGCTTGCATCCGGCGGTATCGCTGATCGAGATACCGGCGCTGGCTGGGGCTTTTTTCATTGTCTGTTTGCGACTTCGCCGAACGCGGCTTGGGAAACCCTTTGAATACCATGTCCAAGTTCATTCTGAAACCTTTTTGGCCGTTTTGACAAGGAGCGATTCGAGGAATCCGACGACTCTTCACGCAAGGTCTGTGCGATGTCAGCATGTTTTGACGGGCATGAAGTGCTCGCGGCGCTTCGTCAAAATCCCGACACGGCGGCTCTGCCTTTCATTTTCTTTCGGGCCTCGCCGAACGTTTCGACGTGCGGAAGGGAATGAGCGTTGGCGCGGACGACTATCTGGCGAAACCTTTTTCCGCGAAGGAGGTGTTCGATGCCATCCGCACGCGACTGGAGCGGGTGGTCAGCGTCTCCTGCTATGCGGACCAAAGGCACCACCTGGCTCTGAAGCTGGCGTTGGGGAGTTTCCAAAAGCGGGACCGGTGTCTTTCATTTGAGCCAATTCGCAGGTTCAAATTTGGAATTCTCAATCAGGGCAAAAATGTGATAAGGTATTCCTCATGGAGGATGCCCCAGACATCGAATCAACCCGGAGATTGATTTCATCTCTTTCGTTCGAATGCCCGTTTGGCGGAAATCCGGAATACTGCATTTGCCATGAGACTCGCAAACTGCCAGTGGAGGAACGTTTGCGCACCATCGCCGCACTTTCCGATGGTCAGTGCATGCAGATTTATCAGGCCCATCTAAAATGCTTTGAGGAGAAACGGGAAATCATTGGTCAAGGCAAGATGCCGGAATGATTGTTTCAGAAATTGAAAGCGTGAGTCCGAAGGCGGATTTTATGCGTTGCGCGCGAGGCGGAATCCAATCCGACAATAACGAAAGGATGGATTCGCGCAATGCCGACGCGCGATTTCACAACCACTTGCATCGTTGCTAGAACTTCCTCCGCGAAGGCGTTTCTTTTCACCGTCGTCGTCCCAGCACCACTCCCACACGTTGCCGCTCATGTCACAGATCCCCAACTCATTGGGCTGCTTGAGGCCAACCGGATGCACCACCCCCCCGGAGTTATTCCAATACCAGCCGACTTTCCAGGGCTTCTCATTACCGGAATACTTATGTCCTGCCGAAAGCTTTCCACCTCGCGCGGTCCACTCCCACTCGGAATCAGCGGGAAGCCGGAATCCATTCGCCTCCGAATTCACCACGACGAAGTCCGACTCCCGATTCTCTTCTTTCCCCGTGGCAACCTGCCCCGAGCGAACCATCAAGTAAACGGGATCGCACCCCTCCCTTTCACTCTTTGCGTTGCACCATCTGATCGCGTCGTGCCAGTTCACATCGACGACCGGATGATCCGGTCCAAGATTTTTCCCCGGAGCGATTTGATATCCTCGTCCTTGAGCCCAAATTCTGACACCCTGCCAGTCGTCCCACGTAACGGGGACTTTTGCGATCCGGAAATCTGCGACGGTGACGCCGGAAAGTTCCGAATACGGAGGCAGAGTTCCCCCATCGACAAAAACCAAGTCAGACCATTCGGGATCGATTGTCACGCTCGCTTCATTAGAGGCAAAGAGATGGTGTGATTATTTTGCTTTTCTTAGCTCTAAGCCCAGGAACCGCTCCACATATGGACTGCCTTCGCGTTGGGAAAACGATCTATCAGGCCTTCGAGGGCGAGTGATTTTGCCTCCGAAACTTGCTCGCTTACATCCCAGTTGAGAGGATAAATCCAGTTTGACGGGACTTCAAAATATGTCCGCCCCCGGGCCGCATGGTGTGTTAATAGGCGAGGACCTGTAGCAGGGACCGGGTGGGGTTCAATCGAATAGTGAAAAAGTGTTTCTTCGATTCCCTCGAGGAACGTATCCTGTGGATAGGGCGCCCACATGAACGCATTGCACAGACATCCCTCGCCTTGTGCCCCACAGGCAAATGTGTCGATCTCCACAAGCCAATCTAGAGAGGACAGACAGACAAAGTCAAGATCTACATAGAGACCTCCATACTCGCGGAGAAGAAAATATCGAAAGGCGTCGCAGCGCATGATGTTTCGCGGATAAGAGTTGATCAGCTTGCGAACTTCCGGAGACTGCATCGAAAAGAAGTCCAGGATGTCCGTGTCGGTCCATAGTCGAAGCTGCCAACCCTCCTGCTTCCATGATTCGCGCCACCATTTTGGGAAAAGGGCATCCGGTGGCTCTGCGTCCTTCCAAGAAAAGTGAACGGTTTGCTGCGGTTCGACCCTGGATGTCCGAAGCCGCGGTCTGTCTGATCGGTCGCTCATAGCAGAGATTCGTATTGGATCATCGGAAAGCCTTGCTGCGCCATCGTCCTCGACAAGAAGAACGCTGCGGGGGTGCCCTGCAGCGGCATTACTGGACATCCCTTCCCCGTGTACCCCTGACGATACACATTGTTATTTCTCCGGCGATTTTGGTGCGTTTTCGTTCAAGCATTTTAGATTTTCGCGTTCAGCCCCCATGCGAGCGGAATCGCTCAAATGAAAGAGGTTGATGGCGTTTTCATAAGCGATCTTGCGCGCGAGTTCCTCAGGAAGACGATCGAGGAACATCCGCGTCGAGGAATCTTCAAAACCGCCCGCTCCGGGCCGATGTTGACTTTCCTCATCCGATGCAAGCGGATAGAAGCAATCGCGACCGATAAGAAAGCGGTCCGGGAAATCCTGGAAAAGTTGTTGCCACTCTTCCGTCCAGCAAAACCGCAAGGAACTTATCCGCATGCTCATGTAGAGGTTGGGATGTTGAGTCAGAAGCCGACGGGATAATTCCGGCGTGCAATGACCAGAAGAAGAACCGGCCCAAGATCCAACATGTTCCCAGATGATTCGTGCCTTTGGATTGTGGGACAGGAGCCGCTCAAATTCCGGAAGCATATTGTGAAACAGATAAGCGATGTCGGGAGGAACGGCGACATCCTCGTCTATCAAATCCATGTGAACATCCATCGGCACGTCGTGCCGGGCTGCAATATCGGCCAGCAACAGCATGTGTGGAGAATCGGCAGGATTGCAGAAATCTCCACCGTCATCCAGCGTTCCCACCAAATGATATAAAAAGACTTCGCCGAAACAGCAAGCACCGGCTTGGAGAATCCTCTCGGATTCGCGTTCAAGCTCTTGTAACTGTTCGTTGCTTACGGGGTATCTGGGAGATGCCTTGTCAGTGGAGGCTCCTCGATGACTGTATAACATTGGCATGACAGAGGATGCCGACTTGGCTATTGCTTGCAGGGTGTCATCAGGAGTAGCCATGCAGTAAAACCGGCCACCGTATTTCAGGCTCGTTCTCTTGAATGTCTCGACATTCTGGACCATTGGCCTGTTATGGGACCAAGCGGTCGCAATCATGAGGCTTGTTCCAATACGTTTCATGCCGGCTAGCGCTGTCTGCATCGAGCCATTGAATTCTGGATCTTGCATGCCAGAGCGAAAGTGATTATGAATATCCACCCACTGGATGAAATTGCTTGGATTAGGAGGGTTGGGTCTGGGACGGAAATGTAGAAACGTCTCTTCGGGTTGATCCACGATTGTTTCCGTCGCGCTTGGTGCCGGCAATGTCGAAACGACAGATGGCGCAAAAGACCATGTCTTCGCCAAGGTCGCAACCTCCTTGAAATCGAGTGCGCGTTTGTAGATTCGTAATTCGCCTATCAAGCCATCGAACGCGGCTAGCGGTGCCGGCGGAGGCGGTCCCCTTTGCGGGCCGGGGCCGGAGGATTGCAAACTCCGCGTTTCGCTGTTGCCGATAATCAAGTCGCTGGCATCGCTGGGGACGATACCCCTCCAGCAATAAACCTTTCCATGCACTTTGCCGTCCACGTAGAGCAGTTGCACATGGCCATCGTAGGTGACCGCGATATGATGCCACTCCCCATCTGCCACAGGCACATATTTTTGCGAACATGCGATCTTCTGTCCCGCCTGGAATTCAATACTCTTGGTAGCCTTATCTTGCACAAAATAGAGGGCGTAGCCGTGAAGATTGCCTTTATCCACAATGCAGCCGTTCGTCTGAAGGTTTGCGGTGGAGGCTTTGACCCATGCGGCGATGGTGATGCGCTTTGGGTTCAGCGAATCTGAATTGGCTACGCGTATTTGTTGGTTCTGCGCTCGGTTGTCGAAGCGCATTGCGCCGCCGTGTTTACTGTCGGAAACCCATGTCGCACCTTCAATATGCCCTTCATTTCCATAAACGCTCGAGTCATGAACGATCCCACTCTGAGGCGGCTCCTTGAAGTTGAGATATAACACCAAACCGCCAGCGGCCGGCTTGACCGGTGCCGCTGCGGACTGCGCTACGGGAGCCGGGGTCGCTTGCGGCGGGAGGGGACCTTGCTGCTTTCGAGATTCCGCCGTCCCGGCGCCGCCCCGTTCCGACTTGAGATTCTGGTCGAAGAATTCCACGACCTGGCGTTCGATGTCGGGACCGCCAAAACCGTGCCTGGCACCCTGGACAACGACAAATCTGCTCTCCACGCCCACCTTGCGCAACGCCTCGTCGAGCAGTTCGCTCTTGATTTGTTCCAGAGCCTGCGGTCTGGCCGCCGGATTCTGGCGCACGTCAGCCAACTTCTGCCCGATGACCCACGGCAACAGCCCTCTTCCAGGTCCCATGTCCGGCTGCTGCCCCACAACGCGGGGCAACAAACCGCCAGCGAGAGCAAGCAGCACGAGCACCAGCCTCCAACTTGTGCGCGCATTCATGATGATTTTGCCTTACCGCAATCGAACGGACCCACGTTCCGCTGCCGTCGCCGACCGTTCGGTTTCACTGAGCGTCAGCGTATTAGCGCCGAACCTTGCAATCAAGCCTTTTTGCCGCTCCAAGGCCGGGCTCCAGACCGCGGAGGAGATGGCTTCTGTCCTCGCCCGGGTTCCGCGCCACCTTCGACCGAATGCACGCAGGGCGTCGCCTTCGCTCCTCCACGACCACGATCATGGGCAAAAAATTCCCGGCGGCCTCAATGCAGGGGCCACCGGGGATCGGAGAGATGGGTTACTTGACGTGCTTGGAGACGAGCTTCGTCATCTCAAACATGCTGACCTGCTTCTTGCCGCCGAAGACGGCCTTGAGCGCGTCGTCCGCGTTGATCTGGGTCCGATTCTTGGGATCCTGAAGTTTGTTCTTCTTGATGTAGTCCCAGAGGTTCTTGGTCATCTGGCTGCGAGCTTCGCACGCCCCTCGGGGGTGAGGCCGCTCTTCTTTTTCGCTTTGGCTGGCTTTGCGGGCGCTTTCAAAGCGGCCACCGGTTTCAGTGCTGGTGCGGGGATTGCGGGGGCTGACGCGACATCGCGAATTTCGACCGAAATCCCACCTTTGAGGGTTCTGAGAATTTCTGCATCGATTTGCTCTAGGACCTGAAGGATTTCTTCCTTTTTCTCCGTCAGGCTGAGCAGATGGAGAAGGGACTGGCTGTTGATGAGTGATATATCCATGTGTTTAAGGGGATCAGTTAGCCTTAGTTTTGCCGGGCTTGGCAATAGAAAATGCTGCCTCGGCCAGGGCGAGGAGCCAATAGATCCAGGGGATGAACCTGCGGGTGCGCGCCTCGTATTCGCGATAGCCCGAAAACTTCTCGCGCAGGAAGCCTTCCTCCCGGCAGGATTTCGCGTGGAAGAAAGGTAGCAATGCCACTGCCGCCAGGAGCGCAGGCCAGCTCAGCCAGACGAGTGCCCAGCCGAATCCGGCCAGGATCACAGAGGCGTAGAGCGGGTGGCGGAACCTCGCGTAGATCCCGTGCTGGACCAGCTCGGCGTGGTCGGCGGGTTTCGGGAACGGGGTGAGGTTTCTGCCGAGTGCCCTTACACCGGCGACAGCAACGGCGGCAGCGACGACCAGAACAAGCGCACCGGCGTAACGCCAAGCTGCCTGGCCGGTTCCGGGGTGTAGGACCGAGAGCGCGAGCAGGCACGCGAGGAGCAGGAACTGCCCGGCAACCCATCCTCCTCCGCGTTCAAGAAATCGTCTCATCGGATCTCCGTATCCACGACACGCTTTGTCAGCGAGCGGGTGATGTGGCTCTGAAATCCGGCGACTTTCTTTTGATTCCAGCCAATGCCCGGCACCGGGTGGAATCCGTGTCGGTGGATGCCGTCTGGCTGGCCCTGCATTTTTCCGCCTCAGAATCTCTGACATCACGTCGTGCGCTGGCCCTGACCATTTCCCTGTCCGGCCAGGGCCCCACGGATACATCGAACTCGGGATGTTCGTGGAACCCCAGTATTTCGGCTCGAATTGAGTCGGCGCTTTTAAACGCAACAAATCGCTGGTCTCCCCGGCTCATGTCGTAGAGAGTTTGATTCTTCTGGAAATCCAATTTAACCGTCCGGCCAAAAAGACTATGGGAACACCAACCTCCGCACCCGTGCAAAAGACCGAAACTCCACCGCACCATTTTCGGTTCCACCTTCCGCACGCGCATCTGGCTTCGGTTTTCGGCAACGACTTTTTCGCGCTGAAAGCCGAGTCGTTTGCCCGGTTTTTCGGGACCCCGGTTTTTCTGGTCGCTCAGACAGTCGTCGTGGCGGTTTGGATCGGCCTGAACGTGGTGGGCGTGTTCACGTTCGACATCTACCCGTTCATCCTGTTGAACCTTGCTTTCAGCCTGCAGGCCGCCTACGCCGCTCCGCTGATCCTGCTGGCGCAGACGAGGCAGGCGGACCGCGACAAGGCCCACGCCGACGCCGACGCCCAGCACCGTGAAGCGCTCGCCCAGGCAAGCGAAGAGAGGCAGATGCTTGCCGCCCAGCAGACGGAACAACTCGTGGGGCTTCTGAATCAGAACACGCGGCTCACCGAACTCACCAACACCTTGAGCGAGCGCATCGCACAACTGACGTCCGAGATGCACAGCCACATGGTGGTCAAGGGCAATTCGGGGGCGGAGGCGGAAAAGTAGGGCTCAATCCGGAAACCGATATTTCCACAGCCACCCCAATCTCAAAACGGACATTGCTTCTTGTTCTCGCGCTCCTATCGCTGACGGGGTGCGTCAGCACGCCGCAGGGCACAAAGTTCGATCCCATTGAGGGAGGGAAGCGTTTCAATGAGAATCTCGACACGACCATTGATCGATGGCAGGACCGCTCCTATCACGATGTTGATTGATCCCGGCCTGTCCTTCAAGCAGCATGTCAGCGAGGCTTTCCAAGAGACGAATGAAACTATCCGCCACCCTTCTCACGCTTGCCTGCCTGTGGCAGCCCCTGATCCATGCGGAACCGGTCGTGGCCATGAAGATCACGAGCCCGGATTTTTCGGAAGGGGAGATGATCCCGGCGCGGTTCACCTGCGACGGGGCCAACGTCAGCCCCCGGCTCGACATCGCGGGTGTTCCGGCGGGGGCCCGGAGCCTCGTTCTCATCGTGGACGACCCCGACGCGCCGGCAGGGACATGGAATCACTGGCTGCTCTGGAATATCGATCCGGCGACAAAAAAGATCGCCGGGGGCTCAGTGCCCACCGGAGCCATCCAAGGCCGATCCGATTTCGGGCAGGAGAGATACATCGGGCCAAGCCCGCCATCAGGCACACACCGTTATTTTTTCCGGCTGTTGGCGCTCGACGCGAAGCTGGACCTGCCGGCCGGAGCAGGCCGCGCCGCACTCGATACGGCCCTCCGGGGGCACGTCCTGATGAAGGCGGAACTCTTGGGCCGCTACAGGCGATCCCCGTAGCCGAGGGTGTAGATGCCGTATTGAGGCGGGGCGAACGCGACAGCGTTGAGACTGACGACGAGGGTTTTGATGGCGCTCATACCACCGGACCGGTGTCCTTCCAAAAAGTTGAAACCCTCGCTTTTTCCGGCGCTGTTCTGTTGTATGGTTCCGCGCAATGGAAGAACAGGAAGTCCCAATGGAAAAAGTGCAAGAGCACATCGAGCATCACGCCCACATGTCGCAGGAAAAGTGGATTTCTGCCGTGGCGTTGACCACGGCGCTCCTTGCGGCGCTGGCCGCCCTGTCGTCGCTCTTGAGCGGCGAGCACGCCAATGAAGGCATGGTCTCCGAGATCAAGGCCGCGAACCAGTGGAGCTATTACCAGGCCAAGGGGATCAAGAGCGGGCTGCTCGGTTCAAAAACGGAACTTCTTGCGGCGCTCGGCCACCCGGCCGCCCTGGCTGACACGGAAAAGCTGGCCGAATATTCGAGGCAGCAAAAGGAAATCCGGGAAGCGGCGGAGAAACATGAAAAGACGGCGGAAGCGCACATGCAGACCCATGTCATTTTCGCCCGCAGCGTGACATTTTTTCAGATCGCCATTTCCGTGGCGGCGATTTCCATTTTGACGAAACGGCGCATGTTCTGGGCATTGAGCATTCTGTTCGGAGCGATCGGGATCTTTTCCCTTGTGCACGGATTATTGAGCGGCCATTTCTGATCAGGAATGGCGGGCCTCCATGAGAGAGGTGGCGCGCTGAAACGGAGCCAGTGAGATCGTTAGATTTCGGAGGGTCTCTGGGGTATAACCAAAACCAACAGAGACATGAAACAGAAGAGAAGAAACCACAGTGCGGAGTTCAAAGCGCGGATCGCGCTTGAGGCGCTCAAGGGAGTGAAAACGGTGCAGCAGATCGCGGCGGAGAACAACCTGCACCCGGTGCAGGTGACGCAATGGAAAGGGCAGATTCAGGAATCGGCGGCCGGAGTGTTCGAGCGGGGCCGGGACCGTGCATCGCAAGCGCAGGAAGAGGAGAAGGAAAAAGCCCGCCTGGAGCGCAAGGTGGGCCAACTCGTCGTGGAGGTCGACTGGTTGAAAAAAAAGTGCAAGGAGCTGGGGATCGATCCATGAGAAAAGCCATGGTGGAAAAATCAGGTTCCCAGCTCAGCGTGCGGCGGCAGTGCGAACTTTTGGGGCTCAACCGCAACCGGCTCGATGCGCCCACAAGAGGAGGTCTCGGCGAGGGGGATCTTGAAATGGCGCGACGGATCGACGAGGTCCATTTGCGTTTTCCGGAGTTTGGAGCCCGGCGCATGAGCCAGTGGTTGCTTCGGGAAGGACGGGAAGGGGCGAACCGCCGAAAGGTGAGCCAAGTGATGAAGGCCATGGGGCTGCAGGCGATTTACCGGCGGCCGAGGACCAGCCAGCCGGCACCGGGGGCTCAGATTTACCCGTATCTGCTTCGAGGCCGTGCGGTCACGCAGGCCGACGAAGTGTGGTGCGCGGATGTGACCTACATCCCGATGGCCAGAGGGTTCGCGTATCTGGTGGCGATCATGGACTGGAAAACGCGGGCGGTGCTTTCCTGGAGGCTCTCCAACACATTGGATGGCACGTTCTGCGTGGAAGCCCTGCGCGAGGCGTTGGCAGCGACAGGACGGGCACCGGAGATCTTCAACACCGATCAGGGTTGCCAGTTCACAAGCCGGGCCTGGATCGCCACGGTGGAGGGGAGCGGAGCCAGGGTGAGCATGGATGGAAAAGGGCGATGGATGGACAACGTGTTCATCGAACGGCTCTGGCGGGGGGTCAAACACGAAGGGGTTTACCTCTGGGCGCACGAGAATGTGAGGGAGTTGGAAATCGCATTAGAGAAATGGTTTTCGGACTACAACCACTGGAAGCCGCATCAGGCGCTCGGATACAAGACGCCCTGGGAATGTTACCGTCCCCAGCAGACCCCGGCATGGAAGGAGGCCGCATGAGGAGCAGGCAAAAATGCCGGCGCGGGGCACCCCCTCCGCCGTCGCTGGGCTTG
>Ga0316231_1001611_pt1 | contig 24196 bp, 23 predicted proteins | sample TBH18027metaG_FD_206002 | JGI IMG/M metagenome (GOLD analysis project Ga0316231, IMG submission 206002) | Freshwater microbial communities from Trout Bog Lake, Wisconsin, USA - TBH18027 | ecosystem: Environmental > Aquatic > Freshwater > Lake > Hypolimnion/Profundal zone | place: USA: Wisconsin... | reverse complement strand
ACAACGTTGATAGGCCGGGTGTGTAATCACAGTAATGTGTTTAGCTTACCGGTACTAATCGGCCGTGAGGCTTGACCATAAAAATTTATTGTAGGGGGGTGGCAACACCCCCCGAATTATCGAACCAAGCTATGTCAGACAAACCTACAAACTTTAACTGTGCAATTGTGCGCTGATAGGACGGATCGTCGGATCCGACCGATCGGTCAGATAAAAGAGAAGTTTAGCGCGAGTCGCGCTTAAGAGTTTCTCTGTGGTTATACCGAGAGGGTCACACCCGTTCCCATCCCGAACACGGAAGTTAAGCCTCTCTGGGCCGATGGTACTGCATGGGTAACTATGTGGGAGAGTAGGTCGCCGCAGGGAATTTAAATGAAAAGCCCCACCAAGGATTCTTGGTGGGGCTTTTTGCTGTCTGCTGCATGCCTTTGCTTTTGCTCTCCCTTACTCGCTGGCAGCCAGCAACTCTGTCTTTTTATAAAATAAAAACCTGACTGATTTCCGCTTGCCCAACTCTGAATAGCCGAATAGTCGGTGGGTCCATAAGGCCGCCAGGTTGTCCTTTTCATAGAAACCGTAGACCTTGTCAAAGCCGGCTTCCTTCAGATGATTCAGCGCGCTTCCCAGTAGAAAGCTGGTGATTTCTTTTCCCCTGGAATCGGGGATTACGTACATGTCGAACATGTACGCATCGTTCTTCCCGCAGGTGATGCCCAGCCAGGGAAGATCCGGGTGCAGGGGATCGGCCTGCACTTCCCTGGGCGAAGCACACCAGATATCCCCGATGATCTCTCCGTTCGATAGTACTGCGTAGGCGCAATATCCTTTTTGGGTATTGTAGGCCATTTTTAGCCTTCGGCTCGGGATCCTTTGCATCGATGCAACTGACTCTACGTTGGCGCTATTTACAACAAGGAACTGAAGCTGCGAGGTCGCTTCCGTCTTGGCGGCTTTCTTTAACTTTGACAGGCTGTTAAAAACCGGCACGACAATCTGGCTTGACGTAATGCATTTGGCGACTGCCTTTCTGAAGGCTTTATCGAACGACTTTTCCTTGCTCTCCTCCAAAAACTGGTGCCACCGGATCCAGAATAAATTTAGCATGGCTATTGTTCCTTAAAGATTGTCTTCCGTGGATTGATGCTGGCAAAATTGATGAAGTTCTCTTCCAGTGCCATCCCCAGTTCTCTCAGGGCATGCATGGTCATCGTTACGGCCTCGTATTGACATGAATACAGCGCATCTGATCCAAAGAGGATGCGCCCGCCGTCCACCGACTGTAAGACCAATTTCAACGGTTCAAAGGTGAGGCCTGAAATGTCGACATACAGGTTTGGGTGGGCCTGCAGCATCTTGTCGAGCATCGCCAGCCCCTCGCGCTCTATTTCCTGGGTTTTGCAGCGGTGAAAGCCCGCGTGCGCCAGGACCACCGGTCTATCGGATATCGACATGTCGATGTTCTTCAGATGCTCCAGCGCGCCGAAGTTTCCCCGGCTGCCGCCCCAGTAGGGATTGTTCCTGCCGCTATGGATGATGAGTGGCAGCCTCGACTCCTGGCAGGCTGCCAAGAGCAGCTCCAGCCACTGCTTCCTGGTGCAGGTGCTCAAATCTATCCCGGAAACGACGGGATGGCATTTTATCGCCTTGATGCCGTAGTCCTGCTTCAGGGAACTGACATAGGTACTCACTTCATGCGCTTGCAATGCGCCGGGAACACTTCCTGCGATCCAGAATTTTTCCTCGTTCTGGTAGAACTGCTTGACCCAGCGCATGCGGTCATGGAACTCCCCTGGCGTGCCCATCTCGGGCGCGATGGGAAGCAGCAGCACGCTGTCTATGCCGCTTAGGGTCATCTGGTCGATGAATACTTGCTCTCCGACATTACCGTACACCTTTCTCAGCAGCATGACGGAGATGTCCTGAAGCCTTTGCGATCGCGGGTCGTCGTTGAAATCGCCCATCTCCGGGAACTGGAATTTTTTCACCGAGGGAGTCGTATAGCTTTTGCCCGTCAGGCTGAGCACCCCCGGGGTGGAAAATTCATTCTCATAGGTGAACCTGTCAAAGAGCACTTCATAGGGATGCACGTGCATGTCGTAAAACGGGTAGGCCGGCCGCAGCTTTTGCAGCACGGCGAGGTACTCTGCAGTTTCCTCCGGCCCAAGGCCTCTCACTGGCTGGCCCCCTTGCCCGCTTCCAGGATATTTTTCTGGTAGAACTCGCGCAGAGCAACCCGGTCCGTCTTGCCGCGATCGGTCAGCGGGATTTCGGACATCGGTATGATCCGCTTGGGCAGCATGTAGGAGGGAACGGCCCGCCCCAATTCCTCCATGATCGAATCCAGGTCCATCAGGGCCGGCCCGGCTATGAAGGCAACCAGTTCCGGCACCTCGCTCTGGTTGGTGTCGCACAGCACCACCGCCGCCTGGTGGATGTTGTCCTGCGAGAGGATCGCCTGCTCGATCTCGAAGAGCTCGATCCGGTACCCCATGTACTTGATCTGGAAGTCCTTGCGCCCCAGGTATTCCAGGACGCCGTCCTCCCTCACGCGGGCCAGGTCGCCGGTGCGATAGATCCTGTCGTGCTGGGTGCACCCCAGGGGGTTTCGGACGAAGGCGCGGGCGGTCTTCTCCTCGTCATCCCAGTATCCAAGGCTCAGTCCCGAGCCGCGGATGCAGAGTTCCCCGGCCTCGCCGGTCTGCGCCAGCCGACCCTCGTCGGTCAGAATGAAGATCTCCGTGTTGGAACATGCCTTTCCGATCGGGATCGGCTCGCTCGCGGCAACGGGAACCCTCTCGACCGGGTAGCAGGCCGAGATCCCGGTGCTCTCGGTCGGCCCGTAGACATTGTAGAAGCGCTTGGACGGAAAGTGCTGCATCCAGTTCATCAGGTGTTTGGTCGCCAGCACCTCGCCGCCGAAAAGGATCTTCTCCAGGGTGGGGATGCGCCCCTCACGCAGAGACCCGGTGCTGGAGAGGTACATGAGCAGGGAGGAAACCCCCTTCCACACGGTCACCTTTTCCTTCTCGATCAGGTCGAGCAGCTTGCCCGGAAAGAGCAGCAGGCGCTCGGGGGCGATGCAGAGCGTGGCACCTGCCTTGAGCGCGGTGTAGATGTCGAAGGTCGACATGTCGAAGTGGAACGGGGCGGTGCCCAGGATGCGGTCCGCCTCCCGGATCTGGAAATACTCGACGGCCCATTCGATATAGTTGATGACGTTCAGATGGGAGATGGTGACGCCTTTCGGGCTGCCGGTGGATCCCGAGGTGTACAGGATGTAGGCGGCATCCGCGTCGATGTTGTTGTAGTCCGGCGGCGGGACGGCGCCCGGCGCCGCTTGCTCCCAGCGCACGCAAGGGAGGTCGCTGCCGGACCCGCCTGCCGCCCCGAAAAGGATCAGGCGGCGCACGGACGGCATCTGACTTTTTATCCGGTCCATGACCGGCAGTGTCGCCTCGTCGCAGATCATCGCACTGGGCCGGCAGTCTTTGGCTACCTTCAGGAGCCGCTCCACGGGTGCCTTGGCGTCCACGGGGACGTAGATCGCGTCCGCCTTCAGTATCCCCATGATGGCCAGGACGACCTGGGCGGAGCGTTTCATGCAGATCACCACCCGGTCCTGCCTGCGCACCCCGCTCTCCCTCAGGCAGTGGGCGATCCGGTCGGCGTCACGGTGCAGCTCTCCATAGCTGAGCGACCTCTGGTCATCGACCAGGGCGGGCTTTTCAGGATGGGCGCGCCAGCCGTCATCCAGATAACTTTGCAAAAGGTAGTTACCCATTAAAGCCCCAGCATCCGTGCGATGATGTTGCGCTGCATTTCGGAGGTCCCCGAATAGATGGTCGCGGCGACGCTGTCCCGCAGGTCCCTTTCCAGGTCGCACTCCTGCATGTAGCCGTAACCGCCGTGAATCTGGATGGCATCCATGCAGGCGCTCTTCAGGCTCTCGCTCACGAACAGTTTCCCCAGGGAGGCCTCGAGGGTCGCCCGCTTCCCCTGGTCCTTGAGCCATGCCATCTTGTAGAGGATCAGCTTGCCCAACTCCAGGTTTACTTTCATGGTTCCGATCTTGTTGGCGATTGCCTGGTTCTTGCCGATCTCCTTGCCGAACTGCTTGCGCGTCTTGACGTAACCGATGCTCTTTTCCAGCACACGCTCAATGGTGCCGAGGTGCGAGGCGGTCATCAGGGCGCGCTCCCACTCGATCGCCTCGTTGAAGATGAACATGCCGTGGCCGTTCTTGCCGAGCATCATCTGGTCGGGCACGCTCACCTCGTCAAAGAACATCTCGCAATTTTGCAGGGTGCGCAGCCCCATCTTTTGCAGCGGCTTCCCCATGCTGTAGCCGGCGGCGCCCTTTTCCACCAGGAAACAGGTGATGTCGCCGAAGGCCGATTTGCCTGCGGAGCATTTCGCGAAGACGATCACCAGGTCGGCCAGCGGGCCGTTGGAGATGAACACCTTGCCGCCGGAGAGCGTGTGCACCGCGCCGTCGCCCTCGACCTTGGTGCGCATGGACAGGACATCGGAGCCCGCGTCGGGTTCCGTGATGGACTGGGCCGCGATCAGGTCTCCGGTGGACAGTCTGCCGAGATACTGCTGCTTTTGCGCTTCGCTGCCGTAGAGGTTCAAAAGGACGATGCAGCAGAGCTGGGTGACGATGGCATGGACCAGCCCGCTGTCCTCGCAGCCGTAGCTCAGGGCCTCGATCGAGTACACGGTCGACACCAGGTCCTCGCCCAGGCCGCCGTAGGCCTCCGGGGTCAGCAGGGAGAGCAGCCCCATGTCGGCGCACTTTTTCCAGTTCGCCAGGGGGAAATTGCCATTCTGGTCGTTTTCGCGCACCTCGGCGTTCAGTTCCCGTCGGGAAAATTCGACGATGCTGTCCCACTGGAGCAGTTGCGTGTCCGTTAAAGAAAAGTTCATGGCTTGGCACCTTTCTTCTCAATGAGTGAATTTATCGACATGATGGAACTGAAATTCTCCAGCGTCAGGTCGTCGTCCGAAATCTTGACTGCATAGTTACTCTCCAGGAAGAGAATGAGTTTCATGATGCCCAGAGAGTCGAGGATTTCGGATTCGATCAGGTCATCGCTAGAACCCAGGGTGCCGGTGATTTTTCCCCTGGCTAGGTCCGTCTTGATGAATTCTATGAGTTTGGTGTCATCCTGCATGTCTAGTTCTCCTGTGGTGAGGATCGCTGGAAATTAGATCATTCGTTGAGACGAGGTGCCAAGGTCGGCGGCAGGCGCCACCCCTCTACTGCCGCCGCCTGGGGGGTAGGTCTGCTGTCGCCGTCGCTGCTGAGAAATCCCACCGCGAGGCTCGTCAACCCTGCGCGAGGCGCCTCGCGCAGCGCTCGGCCAAACCTGCTGCTGTGGTCGGTCAAATATTAAAGAGTCGTAATGTTTCAGATTGTAACGTGGATTGCGGCGAAGTCAAAGGGCTGAGAGGTGCAGCACCCCCGGGGGCGGATTTTTCCCGCAGGCGGTGTGCAGGGGCGTTCTGGCTGACAGTTTAGCCGGTGCTGTGGCGGCCTGCCGGGAGGCATCATTCAGAGAAAAAATTTGAAGTTTCGGGGGAAGGCGTTATAGTGTACCGGTACAATTTCTGATCTAGCCGATGTTTTTTTGATAAAATATATATTGTTTCGGCCGCCTGCGGCGCATCGAAGGAAATTCTCACAACATGGTTGACACTAAAATTCTCATTGTCGTCAAGGATATCGAGGCTGGCGAGGCATATGCCGAGGCACTGAACGAAATCGGTGCTGCCTATGACATTGCTGCATCTTTCCAAGAGATGTCGTGCCTTGCGATCAAGAATGCATACAATGGTCTCTTGGTGGATATCCTGACACTTGTCAGAAGCAGCAAAGAAGAAAAAGTTATAGCTTATGAATTTATTAATCTTTATCCAGTTCTTCGAGTGAAGTGGGAAACCAAAAAGAAAAAAATAAGTCTGAGCCCTTTGGAGCAATCCTTTTCCCCCGACACGGTCTCGGCCCTTAATTTCTTCATCGACAACAGATGCCGGCCTTTTACTGCCAGGCGGTTGCGCAGTCACAACAGGAAGAGTTACAATCTTAACGTGCTGCTTTCCCCGGACGGGATGTTTTCGGAACATAACACCGTAAAGACCTTTTGCCTTAACATTTCCAAGGCTGGGGTGTTTCTGCATACCCCGGAGGCTTTCGAGCCGGGGATCACGGTCTGGCTGCGATTTGCCGATTACCCCGACTTGGCGCCGGTTGCCGCGCAGGTCCGCTGGTCGCTTGAGTGGGGGGTGTCACGCAGCGTACCCGGTATCGGCCTGAACTTTGAGTGTCTATCCGAGGCACAGGAGCAAAAGCTAAAGTCCATCTCCAGTTGATGGTCCCTCCGGCTCCGGAAAGGTTCCGAAGCTCACAAGAATTCCTGGCACGCCCCTTTGCGAAGGGAGACCGGTGATTTGCTCTTCCCTTCGACTGACGCGGGCACTCCGTGGCAGCTTCCCCCCCACCCCGACCCTCTCCCGCCAGGGGGGAGAGAGGTTTGCTGCAGGTCCATTTTTGGGGAGTAGTTCCGTACTTTTCGCAGGATGCTCTATGTGCCTACTCTTGATGGCTTATGAGGTCCACCCGCGTTACCGGCTCATTTTGCTGGCCAATCGGGATGAGTTCTACGACCGCCCGACCGCCGCTGCCGCTTATTGGGAGGACGCGCCGAACCTGCTTGCTGGAAGGGATCTGGTGCACGGAGGGACCTGGCTCGGGATAACCGGCGGCGGGCGCTTGGCGGCTCTGACCAACTACCGGGAGCCCCACGCCGCCAGGAAGCATGCCCCGTCCCGGGGCGCCCTGGCAAGCGACTTCCTGAAGTCGGAAACCGGCGCTAAGGACTACCTGGAGCGCCTGCGCGGGGCAGGGCTCGCTTATAACGGCTACAACCTCCTGGTGGGGGACCCGGAGGACCTCTACTGCTACTCCAATAAAAGTGGCGAGGTTGCCAGGCTGGTTCCGGGTATTCATGGCTTGAGCAACCACCTGCTCGATACGCCCTGGCCCAAAGTCGTCCGTGGCAGGAATGCTCTGGCCGAGCTTGCCGCGGCAGGGAAGGTCTCCCTGGCGGATCTCTTCGCCGTCCTGGCTGACAGGGCCCAGGCGCCCGATGAGCAGCTGCCCGATACCGGGGTCGGCCTTGAAATGGAAAGGCTGCTTTCCTCCATCTTTATCACCAGTGCGCGCTACGGCACCCGGTGCTCCACTGTTTTGCTGATCGATAGGGACGGGCGTATGACCCTGGTGGAGCGCAGTTTCAACGGGGGAGCGGCAAGCCGTTCGGAGGTTCGCTTCGAGGTGGGGGCCTAGACTTGAGTCGTTGAGTCGTCGAGTCGTCGAGTCGTCGAGTGGAGGCTTTGCCTCTCGACTAAAGCTACAAACTGTTTGTAACGACACTTGTGCATTGCCCTTGCCAGGTGCAATTAGAAAACGCCCGCCGGATTTCCCCGGCGGGCGTTTCTTATGTTGCTACGGGGCGGCTTAGTCGCCCGCCTGCTACTGGTACTGGATGTAGAGCGGGTTGGGCTGCAGCTTCAGTACCTCGTTTGGTGTCAGTAGCGCATCGCCCTTCTTGGTGTCGTTGTGGTAGAAGAGCTTGAACCCGGTAAGCTGGACCGGCTCGGAAACCACGTAATCCTTGTACGAGTCGCGCTTCAGCCAGGGGGCACCCCAGCCGTCCATGTTCATGACCAGCTGCACCTCGGGGCGCAGTGTGATGTTGCGGTAGTTGGTGACGCCGTTACGGGTAAAACGGTGCACGATGAAAACCTTGGGGGGAAGGTTGTACTTCTTCACCAGGTCCTTCAGGTATCCCGACGCGTAGTTTATGTCGGCCGCGTCATAGGTCCCGATCTTGCTCCCGGGTTTCGCCTTGCTCTTGATCAGGTTGAACTCCGGGTCGATGCCGAGATGCACGTCGGGGTTTTTCAGCAGCCACTCGAAGCGCGGTAGGACGGTGCGGATGTTGTCGTGGCCGGTCTGGATGTCGATGAAGAGGATGGCGTGCGCCTCTTTGGCCCAGTCGTAGACCTTGTTGATGACGGCATCGGGCATGATCATGCGGTACATCCCGGCCTTGCCCGGCTCGCCCTGGGCCACCACCGCGATCAGGTGCAGCGCAGGCTGTACCGGGTGCGAGGGGTCAGCCGCCTGCCAGCGCCCGACCTCGCGCTTGAGCCGCTGCAGCATGTCGTCCTTGGGGTATTCGCCGAGCGCTCCCATCCTTTTGGAGAGCGGGTTGCCGTAATAGGCGACGATCCGCTTCTGCGGCAGGATGGAGCCCGGCAGGGGCGCCGGAAACTTCACCGGCCAGCCCTTGTGTGCTGCAAAATCGGGGTCCTCGCCCGCGCGGTATTTGACCGCCGGTGCCGCGGGGGCTGCCGGAACGCCCTTGGCCTTACCCTTCTTGGAGGCGCGCTTTGCGCTGGATGGGTGGGCGAAGCCGGGTGCCGGCACGGCCTGGGGTCCCGGGGCTGCCGCAGCAGCCGGGGCTTCCGGCGCCGCGACAGTGGGGGCTGCCGGCGCGACGGGTGCTGCCGGCGCGGCCGGTGCTGCGGAGGTCGCCGGCGCGCTGGGGGCTGCCTGAGTCCCCTTGCTCGCGGAGCTGGAGCTGCCGTACTTGATGGTCTCTGCTTCGGCCGACCGTGCGTTGGGCTTGGCTTCCTTGCACCCGGTAAGGGAGAGCGGCAAGGCAAGCAGGGCGAGCAGCAGGAGGGTGACGGTCTCAGGGGTGCGGCTAATGTGCGGGTGCTTCACGTAGAACTCCTTGGTCATATGCGGTGCCGAAGCACGTCCTCCGGGAGCCGCGCTCGCATGTTGCTGCCAAGCGTGGACGCCGGTGAGGACTGCATGATTTGTGGTTAATTGGCGGATGTTGCGAACAACCGGTGTCTATGTGGGGAGATGTGCCACTACACCCGTGCGATGCAGGTCGCGATGATATCCATCTGCACCAGCTAAATGGGCCGGCTTCCGACACTTTAACCTTTTTGCCCTTTAGGTGTCAACTAGGAGCGCACGTTTTTACCATTAAAAATTGAGCCTTTGTGTAAACCGCAGGAGCGCGGGGATTTGAGTCGCTGCACAAGGGGCTGGGGCTGGAGCGTGCTTCCTGTCGAGGATTTATGGGTCAAAGAGGACCCTCCTGCGGGTTTAGGCGGACGGGCGCCGCCCTCAGAGCCCGGTCAGGAATTTTCATGTCATCAAAGGATTGTTTCAACATCCCTAATAATGACCATTGACGGCAACTTATTCGGGATGGTATGCTCACGCACTTGAAAATATGATCCATTTTTACTTTGGTTGTTGCATGCAGAATAATTTAATTGAGTCCAGGAGGTGTTCGGTGAGCAAGAAATTCAGTATGGTGATGTCCTTCCTCGCAGTTTCCCTGTTATGTGCCGCGCCGGTTGTAGCGGCAGATCCCCCGAAGAAGCTCGTCATCGGGATCTCCAAGATCGTGTCGCACCCGGCGCTCGACGCTGTTGTCAAAGGGGTCGAGGACGAACTGAACGCAGCCAAGATGAACGCGACTTTCGACGTGCAAAACGCCAATGGCGAAATGAGCACTGCCGCCTCCATCGCCAACAAGTTCCAGTCCGAGAAGGTGACCATTGCCGTGGGCGTCGCGACACCGACCGCCCAGGCCCTGGTGAACACCCTGAAGGGTATCCCGATCGTATTCTCCGCGGTCACCGATCCGGTCAAGGCGGGGCTCGTCACTTCGCTTAAGAAAGGCGACAAGAATGTCACCGGCGTCTCGGACATGACCCCGGTGAAGCAGCAGATCGAACTGCTCATGAAGATGAAGAAGATCAAGCGGCTCGGCCACATCTACACCAGCTCCGAAGAGAACGCCGTCGTGCTGGCGAACATCGTGAAGCAGGTCTGCGCCGAGCTGAAGATCGAGTTCGTGCCGACCACCGTCACCAAGTCCGCCGAGGTGAAGCAGGCCACCGAGTCGATCATCCGCCGCGTGGACGCGCTCTACATCAGCACCGACAACACGGTGGTCTCCGCCATGAGTGCGGTCGCCGAGGTCGCCATGAAGGCCAAGGTGCCCATCATGTCCGCCGACCCGAGCTCTTCGGAGGCTTATGACGTCCTTGCCGCCTGGGGATTCGATTACTACAAGATGGGCAGGTCAACCGGCAAGATGGTCATCGAGATCCTGAAAGGGAAGAAGCCCGAGCAGATCCCGACCCGCTTCATGACCAAGGCCTCCGACGTCGACCTGATGATCAACCTGGACGTGGCTAAGAAGCTCGGGCTGACCGTCCCGAAGGACCTGGTGAAGACCGCCAACACGATTCGCGAAAACGGCAAGCTTATCAAGAAGTAAAGTTACAATCCCCCCTATGAAATGGGGGGAAAGCTGAACGTAGCCGCAGGAGGGTCTCCCCGCTGGCAGGAGGACCCCCCTGTCTCGCTACGCGAGCCTTCCCCCCTACTTCGCAGGGGGGATATCGCAGTCATTTTAAGTCGGAAGGGTAAACGGTTCGCTATGATTGAAAGTATTCTGGTAGAAGGCCTGATCTACGGCATAATGGTCCTCGGTGTTTTCATTTCCTTCAGGGTCCTCGATTTTCCCGATTTAACTGTCGACGGCTCCTTCCCCCTGGGGGCCGCCCTCATGGTGCAGTGCCTGCTCACCGGCATGAACGGCTGGCTGGCCCTGCTGATCGCCTTCGCCGGCGGCGTGGCCGCCGGGGTCGTCACCGCGGTGATCCACAACCAGCTGAGGGTGCCCAACCTTTTGGCCGGCATTCTCACCATGACCATGCTCTATTCCATCAACATCCGCATCCTGGGCGACCGCGCCAACGTCCCCATCCTGAAGCACGAGACCCTGCTGACCCAGGTCACCGACAAGCTCACCGGCATCATCCCGGACGACTACATCCTGCTGGTCTTCTTCCTGCTGGTCGCCCTGGTGGTGAAGGTCCTGCTCGACATCTTCTTCCGGACCGACCTCGGCATGACGCTGGGCGCCATGGGGAACAACGAGCAGATGGTGATCTCCCAGGGCGTCAACCCTAAGACCCTGAAGACCATCGGCGTCGGCCTTTCCAACGGGCTGGTCGCCATCTCTGGCGCCTTCGCGGCGCAGTACCTGGGCTTTGCCGACGTCGGGCTCGGGCAGGGGATCATCGTCTCGGGCCTCGCCTCCGTCATGATCGGCGAGTTCCTGGTGCTGAAAAGTAACCGGATCGGGGTGCTGACCTTCTGCGCGCTGGCGGGCTCGGTCTGCTTCTACGCGGTCATGTACGTCGGCAGGTTTTACGGCTACATGATCCACATGACGCCGAGCGACCTCAACCTGATCAAGGGGATACTGATCATCGTCCTGCTGGTCCTGACCAAGTTCAAGAAATTCAAGAGAGTCGCATTCAAGTCGGTGGTGGCAAAATGATAGAGCTTAAGAACGTTTCCATCGTATTCAACCAGGGGACCGTCAACGAAAACCAGGCGCTCAGCAACATCAACCTGAAGGTGAAGGAGGGTGACTTCATCACCATCATCGGCAGTAACGGCGCCGGCAAGTCCACCCTCTTCAACACCATCGCCGGCACCATCCTGCCGAGCGAGGGGACCATCCTGGTGAACGACAAGGTCGTCACCCGCGACCCCGAGTACAAAAGGGCGAAGTACATCGGCAGGATCTTCCAGAACCCGACGCTCGGCACGGCGAGCAACATGAGTCTGGAAGACAACATGATGATCACCTACAAGAAGGGCTTCAAGTGGCTCAAGCGCAGCCTGAACGCCAAGATGCGCGAGTTCTTCAAGGGCGAACTGGTGCAGCTGCGCATGGGGCTGGAGCACCGGATGAAGGAGAACCTGCTCATGTTTTCCGGAGGCCAGAGGCAGGCGCTCACCCTCTTGATGATGGTCCTCTCCAAGCCGGCCCTGATCCTGCTGGACGAGCACACCGCGGCGCTCGACCCGAAGAACGCGGAGATCGTCCTGGAACTCACCGACAAGTTCATCAAGGAGTCCCGGCTCACCTCGATGATGATCACCCACAACATGAGCCACGCCATCGAGTTCGGCAACCGCCTGCTGATGATGGACAAGGGCGAGATCATCTTCGACATCGAGGGGGACGCCAAGAAGGCGCTGACCGTGGAGAAACTGGTCCAGAAGTTCCACGAACTGCGCCATAAGAGTTTCGAGAACGACAGGACGCTGCTTTCTGACGATTGATGGGAAGGGCGCGCGCCCGGGAAGTCGGAAGCGCGCACCTAATAGAGTAGAAGAGGCCCCTCAGAGAGATCTGGCGGGTCTTTTTTTTGTGGCCCGTACCAGCCAGAAAGCCGCGACTTTCTGTCAGAACACCATGACTCGTTGACTTGGGCAGGTGGTCGCCTTGACAGAGAATGGTCCCATAGTACACTAACGGCACCGGGACCTCCCTCACGGCGTAGCTGTACTTCACCCGGCGTGCAACAACAAAGGATGGCAAACGGTATGCGCGTCCAACTGTTCGGTACTTGCATGGTGGATTCCCTCTTCCCCGAGGTGGGCGACGCGACGCTGCGCCTGCTGGAGCATTTCGGGGTTGACGTCGCCTATCCCCACGGCCAGACCTGCTGCGGGCAGCCCGCCTTCAACGCCGGCTACCGCGCTCAGGCCAGGGGCGCCGCGGAGCATTTCCTCTCGCGCTTTACCGGGAGCGACCCCATCGTCACCCCTTCGGGGTCCTGCGCGGCGATGGTGAAGCACCACTACCCCGAGCTGTTCCAGGACGCCCCGCAGCTCCTGGAAAAGGCCAACGGCGTCGCCGCCCGGATCTTCGAGATGTCCCAGTTCCTGGTCCGGGTGCTGCACGCCCACGAGTCGACCTACCGCGGCACCGGCACGCTCACCTATCATGCTTCCTGCCACCTCACCCGCACCCTCGGCGTAAAGGAGGAGCCGCTCCTGCTGATCGCCGCCCTCAGGGGGATGCAGTTCGTCCCGATGCCGGACGCCAGCCGCTGCTGCGGCTTCGGCGGGACCTTCATGGCGAAACTCCCGGAAATCTCCTGCGCCATCGCGGACGAGAAGGCCCAGTCCATCATGGAAAGCGGCGCCGATACGGTCACCGGCTGCGACAGCGCCTGCCTGATGAATATCGCCGACGCGCTCAAGAGACGCGGCAGCACGGTCCGCGTGGTGCACCTGGTGCAACTTCTCGCGGAGGGGATATGAGCGAACACCAGACCAGCCTGAACTTCCGGGAAAACTCGGCGCGTGCGGTGGAGGACGCTTCCCTGCGCGCGGCGATGAGGAATGCCGCCGACACCTTCGGCACCCGGCGGAGCGCCGCCTTCGCCGCCATCCCCGACCTGGAAGCCCTGCGCGACAAGGCCTCCGAACTCCGGATGCAGGTGCTTGACAACCTCCCCGCGCTCCTTGAGCAGTTCAGCTCCAACGCGACGCGCGCGGGGGCGACCGTGCACCGGGCGCATGACGCGGCCGCCGCGCGCGAAACCATCCTGACCCTTCTCCAGGAGCGCGGCGTCCGGATGGCCGCCAAGGGGAAGTCGATGATCTCGGAGGAGATCGGGCTCAACGCCCATCTCCAGGCCGCCGGCATCGAGGTGGTGGAGACCGACCTCGGCGAGTACATCATCCAGTTGGAGGGGGAGACCCCCTCGCACATCATCGTCCCCGCCATCCACAAGAACCGGCAGCAGGTGGGGAAGCTCTTCGCGGAGCGGCTGCACGTCCCCTACAGCGACGACCCGCAGGTGCTGACCAAGATCGCGCGCCGGGTCATGCGCGAGAAGTTCCTGGCAGCCGACGCCGGCATTTCCGGGGCCAACTTCGCCATCGCGGAGTCGGGAAGCCTGGTACTCTTCAGCAACGAAGGGAACGGCCGCATGGTGACCAGCGTGCCGCCCCTGCACATCGCCATCCTCTCCCTGGAGAAGATCCTGCCGCGGCTCGCCGATCTCCCCACCTTCATCCGCCTGCTGCCGCGCTCGGCGACGGGGCAGGCGATCACCAGCTACCTGTCGCTCATCACCGGGACCCGGAAACCGGGCGAGGCGACCGGCGCTAAGGAGCTGCACATCGTGGTCCTGGACAACGGCCGCTCTGAGATCCTTGCCGGCGAGTGCCGCGAGATGCTCAAGTGCATCCGCTGCGGCGCCTGCATGAACGTCTGCCCGGTGTACCGGACCGTCGGCGGGCACGCCTACGGCTGGACCTACCCGGGGCCGATGGGGATGGTGCTGACTACCCTGTTGACCGGCATGAAAAAGTCCTACCCGCTGGTGGACGCGAGCACCCTGTGCGGCGCCTGCGTGGAGGTTTGCCCGGTGCGCATACCGCTCGTGCCGCTCATACTGAAGCTGCGGGAGCAAAAGGTGAACCAGGGGCTCTCCGACCCCAAAGAGGTGTTCGGGATGCGGCTCTTCGGGGCCGCGGCCCGGAACCCGGAGCTCTTTTACTGGGGCGAGCGGGTGAGCCGGCTCTTCTGGCCGCTGATCCGCAAGCTCGGGGGGAAGGACGTTGCGGGCCGGCTCCCGGAGCCCTCGGGAAGGCCGTTTCACAGGAGGATGCCGTGAACCGTGAAGAGACCGTCGTCCTGTTCCTCGAGAAGGCCTGCCTGGCCGCTGCGGACGCCAGAAGGGTGGACGGTCCGGTGGCACTGGCGGCCGTCGTCTCCGAGCTGATCCCCGCCGACAAGGCGGTGTACTGCCCGGCGTTGTCGCCCCTGGAACAGGCGGTCGCCGCCGTCCTGGTGCGCCGCGTCGAGGAGTACGCCCTGGCCGAGGTGGCGGTCGAGGAGGTGCTGGCCGGCATCGCCGAAACCGGCAGCATCGTCTGCGCCAGCGTGGAGGGGAGGGCGGTGCAGGCGAGCCTGCTGCCGTCCCACCATCTGGCGCTGCTCCCGGCGGAAAAGATCCACGCCACCCTGGATGATTTCTTCCTGAGCCTCACCGCGCCCCCTCCCACCAACATCGCGATCATCACCGGCCCCAGCCGGACCGCCGACATAGAGCTCACCCTCGCCATCGGTGTGCACGGCCCCGAGCGGTTGGACGTGCTCGTTATTTAAAAAATAAATTATAGCCATTTAGCAGATCGACACCGCTGAGAAAGAACGAGTACAGGTAGGGAGGGCAGCCCCCCCTGCCCACCGCCCCGAAGACCTTCGCTGGGGCAACGAAGGCGGGCGAATACAAGATTCGCCCCTACCCAAGGCATGAAAGTTTCCGTAGGGGCGAACCTTGTGTTCGCCCTTTCTTCGGTCCGCTCGGTGTGTCCTCCGGTGAATCAGCAACAGTTACACCAACCAGCCCATTTTAAAAAGTTGACAGCAAGGCTTACCCCGGTGTAAGAGAAGTTACTTTTTTGTGAATACGGCAGTGCGAGGACTGAAAAAACTATGATAAAGATCGATTTCGAAAAGATGGGCGGATTGATCCCGGCGGTCATCCAGGACAATGAGACCGGCGAAGTACTGATGGTCGCCTTCATGGACGAGAAGACCCTGAACCTGACGCTTGAGTCGGGGAAAACCTGGTTCTTCAGCCGCACCCGGAACAAGTACTGGATGAAGGGCGAGGAGTCCGGCAACACTCAGGACGTCGTCGAGGTGCTGACTGACTGCGATGCGGACACCGTCGTCATCAAGGTGAAACAGAATGGGCCGGCGGCCTGCCACACCGGGAACCGGAGCTGCTTCTACGTGAAATACGAGGAAGGCGCCTGGGTGGAACACTCAAACCCGCTCTTCGATCCCGCGGAAGTCTACAAAAAATAAAACCGGTACAAAAATCGTCTTTGACTTTTTCCTTTTAATTTACCTACAAGAGGGCTTTTCATGGATAACTTGTTGAAACTTGGAATACCGAAAGGGAGTCTGGAAGGCGCCACCGTAGACCTCTTCAAGCAGTCCGGCTGGCAGATAGCCATCTCGTCGCGCTCCTACTTCCCCAGCATCGACGACGACGAGATCAAGTGCTCCCTGATCCGCCCGCAGGAAATGGGGCGCTACGTGGAGCGCGGCACCATCGACGTCGGCATCGCCGGGCGCGACTGGGTGCGCGAGAACGACTCCGACGTGGTGGAAGTCTGCGAGATGGTCTATTCCAAGGTCTCGCGCCGTCCCGCCCGCTGGGTACTGGTGGTGAACGGCGACTCGAAGGTGCAGGGGCCGGAGGACCTGCACGGCGCCACCATCTCCACCGAGCTGGTCGGCTTCACCAAGCGCTACTTCGCCGAAAGGAACATCCCGGTGACCGTGGAGTTCTCCTGGGGCGCCACCGAGGCGAAGGTCGTTGAGGGGCTCTGCGACGCGATCGTCGAGGTGACCGAGACCGGTTCCACCATCAAGGCCAACGGCCTGCGCATCGTTTGCGAGCTGATGGAGTCGGTGCCGGTCATGATCGTCAACAAGAAGTCCTGGGAGGATCCCTGGAAGAAAGCCAAGATCCAGCAGATCGCCACGCTGCTCCAGTCGGCACTGCGCGCCGAAGGGATGGTGGGCCTCAAGATGAACGCGCCGGGCGCCAGCGTCGCCGCCGTGACGGCAATACTCCCGAGCCTCAACAACCCGACGGTGTCGCACCTTTACAACTCGGACTGGGTTTCCATCGAGAGCATCATGCCGGAGAAGGAAGTGCGCCGCATCGTGCCCGAACTGCTCAAGCTCGGCGCGGAAGGGATCGTGGAGTATTCGCTCAACAAAATCATATGATGTAACATGCTGAAAATAAACGAAAATAAGATTAGAAAAAAGCGTTAAGTAGTAATTAGGAAGTAGAAAAAATGAACGATAGCGCAATAAGATGATACCGAAAATATCCGGCCGCCCTGTGGGCGTGCCGGATATTTTTGTGTGCAACGGGCTTGCCGTTTCTTTCTGGTGGCTTCCCCTTTTTGGGGCAATACACCACCTGAACTGACGGCCGACTCCGTTTTCAGGTCGGCGCTCAAAGCCCCCTTCTCATCACTTCGGCATTGTTCCCGGCGCTGGAATGTCCGCGAGGGTGTTCTCCCGTGTCGCTCGTGCTTAAGCGGAGGTGAGTGTCGATGTACTGCAAGACCGTCTCCTCGGAGTAGCGGACTGCGCCCCGCTCGCTCAGCTTGATGAAGGGAATACCTCCCCCCTCCCAGCGCTTCTTGCGCAGCCAGTGCACCGACATTCCCACCATAGCAGCGGTTTCCTTTTCCTTCATAAGCTTCGGCATATGCACCTCCCTTTGAGTTCGGGGTGGAGTGCTCCCCCCGGATGGAGCAACTGCGGGGACCGTGCCATGACCAAGTATTGGTAATGGCTAATTATTGTGGGGGCGGAGGTGTGACTGCGGTCAGGGGATGGTCAGCCGGTGTTCAAAACAAATACATGCCGCGCCGACCGCCTTCTTGAATTCAAGCGCAGTAATATATCAGTACGAACTTAATCTTAGATTTGAGGCCTGTGGCTCAGGTAGATGTCTGTACGGAAATAATTGTTGACGTCCCTGGATTACCGGACATATGCGTTCGATCGGACAAGTGAGGTGGTTGTGGGGGCTGACAGAGTTCTTATGGCATAAGAGCTGACTCTTCGGGGTATTAATTTTAATCGCAGAGCCCGCTTCCCGTCACAGCACAACGACTCCCCCAAGTAAGGCGACCGGCCCCATAAACCCTCACGGTCTCCCGCCGACCAGGTTGTAGAGTTTCTCCCGGTCCTTGGGCGGGAACTTCTCGATATTCTCCGCCACCTTGTGCCCGTAGATTTCCCAGCGCCTCGCCTCGTCAAATTTCGGGTCCAGGATGGTGCAGCGCACCAACGTAGTACCTAGGGCGACCGTGAACAGACCGACGAGCCCACCCACCACGATCATACTCCGGACCCAGGCCAGATCGCCTGCGGCTTTGGTGCAATCGTTGAGGGTGGAAACCACTTGGTTGATACCGCTTTGGAGCGGACTCAGGATCTGGTTCACCTGCTCTTTCGCCACCAGTTCGAACGTCGACTGCAGCCGCCCGGGCAGTTGATGCTCCAAAAAGGCATTGAGTTTCTGGTAGTTTTTCTCCGTCTCCCCCTGCGCCTGCTGGGCCAGTTGGGCGGCGGTATCCGCCCTGGCGAGCATCGCCTCGAAGTACTTTTCGCGCTGCTGGCCCAGTACCCCGGGGGGACCCGGGGGCGGCTTTGGGGGGCCGCAGGCCTCCAACAATCTCTCCTTGGCCGACTCCTTTTCCTTCTCCATGATCACCTCCCCCTGAGGCTTTTAATCACCGCCGCGATCCCGTCGGTGAGCGATTCGACCTGCTCGCGGGTGGCCAAAAGCGGAATGGTTTCCCCCAGGGTCTGCACCAGCGCTTCGAGGTCCCGGGCGAGGATCCCGTGGTGTTCCCGGAGCTTTATCACCTCTTCGCCGAGCTTCGAGGCCGCCATGGTTTCCCGCTTTTTCCTGGCGGCGACCTCGGGAAATTTTTCCAGGATGCAGGTGCGGACCAGGTCGGAAACGGTGACCGTTTCACTCCCCATCCCGTTCAAAAGCCGCGCCTCGCTCTCCAGTTTCCTGGCAAGTTCCGGTGTCAACCTAAGGCTCATTCTCGCCATGTTCTCCTCCTGCCGTACGCCGTCTGACGGCGGCGGTCATCCGCTAGCGCCGGTACACCAATCATCCTGCGGGGCTGGCGAGCCAGGTAAGTACCCGCATACCACCCGGCTGCCGCCGTCCGCCGCGCAAACCCTGCCCTACCGGCGGTCCGACACCCGACGTAGCCCGAAGGGCTGCGTTGGGTGTGCAATGGACAAAAATTGCCGAGCCGAAAGGCTCGGACCGCAGTTTCTGCTCCGATCACCTCTCAATCTCAAGCCCCTTTCCCAAGCTCCTGCCACGAGTAAGCTCCAGCTCCTTGCCGACCGTTCTCTGCGGAGGAGATATCGACGGAGCAGGTCTGAAAAGTTCGCGTACCTGTGCGGGCAACGGAGGTACCTTGATCTGTTCCAAGTCGAGCCGTGGTGCCTTGCGGTCAAGGATAGAAACCGACCGGGAGAGTTCGTGCACCTTTGCTCCGAAATCCCGGGACCAGGCCTCGGAAAGTTCACGCCATGCCTCCCGGTTCAGTCCCGGTTCCCTCTTCAGGGTCGAGCTCTTGACCTCCACACGCTCCACCGACCTCTCCAGCCCCTCGATCGAGTTGGTGAAGACATGGGTCCCATACTGGGCGCGGGTCACGGCGACGTTGAGCGCGTTGTAGCTGAGCGGTCCCTGCGGCGACTGTTCCAGCTCCCGCCCCTTTTCCCGTTTCAGCCCCGGTTCCACCACGGCCACCAGGATGGAGTGCTCGACCGTCGCCCCCTGGCTCTTGTGGATGGTGACGGCGTAGGCGTGATCGAGGTGCCGGTAGCGAGTAAGGTCCAGCTCCACCCTGCGCTCCCCCACATCGAGGAGCGCCCGGCCTTCCCGGTCCAGCTCCCGTATGGTCCCCAGCGTCCCGTTTTGCAGATCCAGCTTCGGCTCGTTCCTGAGCGCGACCACCCGGTCCCCCACCGCAAAGTTTCGTTCCTCTTCGCGATAGAGCGCGCTCCTTCCTGCCAGCTCCCGGGCGGGAAACTCCCGGGTCACGCTGCGGGTAAACTCATGCCCCTTTTTACCGGCGCTGAACTCGTAGCGTACCCGGACCAGGTTCTTCTCCCGGTCGATGTCGATCACTTCGGCCTCGGTGCCGATCCGGGCGCCCCAGTTCCTGCGCCTCCCCCCCAGGTCCCGCTCCCCGGTGAAGACGAGCCGGTCCCCCGGCTGGTACCCCTCCACCGTGAGCTCCTGGCGCACCGGAGCGAGGACCCGGTACGGTTTCCCCTCCCCGATCTCACCTAGGGCAACCCGCGCCTCGCGCACTTCCCGGTTCAGCTCCTTGCGCTTCTCGTTGGTGGGGGTCACCATGAGGACCGATTGCCCCTCGCCGGAGAGCGTGCGCTCCGGGTCGAGCGAGGGTTTCCTGCTCTCGGCGAGGTAGTGCTCGACGGCCCCCCGGGTGAGGTCGTGCTCGTCCGCGATCTCGGTCAGCTCGTGGCGACGCTCGAGAGCGGCCAGGGCATCCCGGGCGTTCTCGGCGAGCGGACGGTCCTCCCGGTTGAGCCCCCGGGCGATCTCCTTTAGCTCCGGGTCCCGCTGCCTTAGGATCTCGTTCAGGTGGGCATACTCCAGCTCTCCCTTGATCCCGAGTTCCTGCACCTGGGAGAGAAAGTCCCCGGCGGCGATAGCCTGCATCTGCTTGGTATCCCCCAGAAGGTGGAGCTTCACCTGGGCCCCGCGCTCCTGCAGGTCCCCAACCACCTCCATGAGCTCCCGCGCTTGTCTTGCCCCCAGGAAACCTGCTTCGTCCACCCGTATGACCGTCGGCACCTCCCGGGAAATGAGAATCCGCTCACCCGCGACCTCTAGTATGGGGAGCTCCGAGTTTTGCCCCTGTAGGGCAAATTTGGAGGCCGCATTGAGGAAACTGTCGACGGTGAAACCGGGGCCGCCGGTTGCAAGGCTCATCTCTCGGGCGGCCTTACCTGTGTAGGCGAGATTTATGGTGCAGGGGGCCCTCCCCTCGGGTCTCAACACCTCGTCGTTGAAGCGCTCGATGAGGCCGAGCGTCCTGGTCTTGGCGACACCCGGGTCCCCGACGGTTAGGAGAAAGGAGCTGCCTCCGGTCACCTCGCCCAAAAACTCCCTCCACTGTCCGGCCGTCGGCCGGACGCTCTCCAAGGCCAGGCGCTCCCGGAACCCTTCGACCTCCTCCCGAAGGGCGAGGCTTTGGAACGGGATGGCGGCAATTTCCCGCACCCGCTCCAGGTTGCCGGCCTCCAGCTCCAGCATGGCGCCGGTGGTGAAATGCTCGCGTCCCCTTAGGTCCGTGCCGATCCTTACGAGACCTGGGGCAACCCGGTCGATGGCGGCGTCCAGCTCACCCAGGCCGGGACGCGGCCCGGAGATCCGCGCGGCAAGGTCCAAAAGGCGCTCCCTTTTGAACACCGCCTCGTGCTCGGTAAGCTCGCGGGAGGCGAGTTGCACTGACTCGACTGCCGAAAGCTCCGGCCCAGGCACAGTAAGGGAAGGCGCCAGGGAGAGCTCCAGCCCCCGTTTCACCTCCAAGGGGGTGGTGCCGCAGGCCTCGAACCCCTGCTCGAAGATCCTGGTCACCTCCTCCCTGCTGATGGCGTGCTTCGGGTCCCGGGTCTCCAGGGCCGCCATCTCGTAGAGCCGGCCGTGCGGAACCCCCACGAACCTCCCCTCCTCCTGCCAGCTGGCCACCTGGGCCTCGATGTCGGCCCGCCGGGTAGAGAAGTGCTCGATAAGCCCCAGACTGATCCCCTTGAGCTCGAAGGTCATCTGGGAACGGTCCACCATATAGATACCGAAGCCGCGCGCCTCAAGCTCCCTGGCAAGTTCCAGCCGGTACAGGAGCCCCAGGGATTTTACCTCCTGGTAGATCCCCCTGGGCTCGTTGGCCCGCCACTCGCCTTCCTGGGTCTGCACCAGGTTCAGCACGAAGAAGTGCGAGTGCAGCTGCGGGTCGATGTTGCGGGAGGTGGCGTGGTCGAACTTGGCGGCCACCAGCTTGCCGGCCTTAAGCCCCTCGGGAGTCCGGTAAAAACAGTGGTGCTCCTCCAGGTGCCGCGCCACCGAGAGCACGGCGGCGTCGTGCGCCTCCTTGACCGCGTCGATACCGCACGCGTAGGCCACCGATACCGACTTCGGGGGCGAGAAGGTGCAGTCGTTGCCGGCGCGGTGGGTTTCGATCAGGGCTCCCGTCTCAGGGTCGCGAGTCTGCTTGAACCCGACGAGACGCTCCCCGCCGGGAGCCTCCCCACGGCACAGCGCCCTGAAGTCCTCTTCCTGGACCGGCCCCTCCAGCCCCAGTTCCCGGGCGCCTTCCCCGCACCAGCGCGAGTGGTCCCCAAGCTCGGCCGCCCTCAGGTAATAGTCTTCCTTAGAGAAGTACCCACCCGCTTGGCCCGCAGTCATCGCCGGCGAGATGGAGAGCATCGTGTACCTCCAGGGCGGTCCGAACCAAAAGCCGCCGCGCAATGTTTTGCGGATAGGGTTGCTGCCCGGCTGTGAAACGCCCTGTGCCGCAACGAGACAAGCTGAAAGCCGAACATTAGCACAGGTTAACACTATATCAAGGGAAGGCAACAACCCGAGCGGCGACCATGGGTGAATAGAAGCGGAGAGGAGCAATCATTAAAGCGGATTTTCGTTGTTAACCGTTAATCGGGCGTGCTATGCTTCCGGCCCGGGCATAAGCGCGTCACTACTCTTGTCGGAGAGCGGCATGAAAACTCGTCTGGTTCTCAAACCGGGGCAGCGAGGGACCGAAAGGCTCGTTAAAAAGTACGGCGCCGCCCTGGTTTGCGTGCGCTACCGGTATGATGCCGAGTCCGGTCAGCGGCTGAAGACGGTCGAGCTGATTATTGAGAAAACCGACTGGAAGCCACCGCCCGTGCGGTATGCCACGGAATCCTTGGTCCCGGTCCAGATCAGTGCCTCCGATCTGGTCTTGAGAGCGGTGATCAAAGCTGCCGGCGGCAGGTGGAACCCCGACGAGCAACTTTGGTTCGTAAGGTACAGCAACATTGCAGGCACACCTATGGAAAGGCATATACCGGCAGATGCCAAGCCATCAAGCAATGCGACCTGAATACATATGCTTGTAGATACTCATTTTTCATCTACCGGTATATCCTTGCATCTATCCCTATACACTTGCATCTACTGATAGATGACAGACTGTAACCGATCAATTACATTTTGGACAGGAAGGAACAATGTGGCAACAACCGTTTCATAGCCATACGAGCACTTAAGAGGATTACAACCAAGAGGGCCAAAATGACCAGCGAAGGTAAACTTGAAGGAAAGGATGTTGTCGCCATAGCGGCGGTTGTCGTCATCGTCTTGCTCGGTCTGGCTATCGGTTTTAAATGTCATGCTGGGGAAATCATAAATGCCGGCATATTTGTTGGGACAGTGACCCTAGCGGCGGTCGCCTACTTTCAATTGGACGCCCTTGCCAAGCAAATAAAGGTTAATACCGAACAGTTGGTTATGAATTCGAAGCAGTCGAACGCCGATTTTTTATTAACGTTCAACCGTGAATTCTTTAACGACCAGAAAAATCAGAAAATAATTAGACTTATCGAAGACGGCGAGTCCCTGGCCAAAAACGGCATTGATGATTACGCCATGGACGACTATCTCGGCTACTTCGAACTTATGTCGTTTTTCGAGAAACGCAGTGTCATTGACTTTAACTCGATATACGAGATGTTTGGGCACTACATCACATGCGCAAAAAAATGTGAAGAAATATCAGACTATATAGTTGGGCTTAGGAAAGATAGGGAAGACAATACATACTATGAGCACTTTTATTCCCTTGCTAAACGTGTGGATGAGGAAGATAAAGTAAGGAATGGACAGTATAAAGGTTAAAAATCCAGACGGTAAGAAGTCCCGATAGTAGCGAGTATGTTGACCGATTGGCCCGGTTATTGAGATAATCAACACTTGTAGCCGTGTTTGAAGCCAAGACGGAGCCAAGGGAATAGAGAGATGAGCCGAGCAAATGAGAAGTCATCTCGGGTGTCAAATAAGTGGATGCTTTTCCAAATCTGATTGATATAGCTGGAGTTAAAATGACCATTTTGGCTTTGATTCTATTCCTATTGATTTTTTTTGTGTTATTGGGGGTCTTATTAATGTTAAAGGAAATAAAGGAAGCTAATGGGTTGGCGGCAAATCATAAAATCAGGCTGCTCGCTTCTATTCAAAAGGCTATCGAAGATATACATTTTAGCATAATGGATGTGAAAGAAACTGTCGAGAGTTCAAATCTTGAATTGACGTCTTCAATGATAAAAATCGAACAAACACTTTCCGCGCTTGAAGGTGCAGTCGAGACAATTGCTGCTCATCCAGCATTTTCTGTTTCTGTTTCACAAGACAGCGATTGGAGTGATTGCATCCCCGACTACTAACCCTTTCTTGGGGAAACCAACATGTGCAATATTACAAGATTCCTGTTGGTCCAAAGGCTTAACTGTAAATCGGCGTGCAATAATGACCCACTTTGGGGGGTAATAGGCGTCCAAAATTGACCCACCCCAGCACTTCCTTCATCCTGTCCGGATCAAACCGGAGGGGAGGAAAAAAAGGAGATGCTGAC